>Ga0209949_1000087_pt1 | contig 52333 bp, 29 predicted proteins | sample SalPonC_black_MG_FD_185711 | JGI IMG/M metagenome (GOLD analysis project Ga0209949, IMG submission 185711) | Salt pond soil microbial communities from South San Francisco under conditions of wetland restoration - Salt Pond MetaG... | ecosystem: Environmental > Aquatic > Marine > Intertidal zone... | reverse complement strand
GGCGCTGGCCGGGAAACCCGGACGCCGGCACCCGGTTTCCCCAGGAGTTCGTGATCGACTACGTCCGGGTGTACCAGAGGGTGGAGTAGCGCTCTCCTCCGTCTCACTCGAGCAGTTCTGCCGTCCGCACGGTCACGTCGATCCGCACCACCGATCCGTCGCGGTCGATCAAGCGCTGACTCGTGTCCGGATCCAGCCGGTCTCCGTCGACCGTCGTTTTCGTACCGTCGCGACCGTGCACGACGATCGCGGACGCATCGCCCTTCGAGTACACGACCGGCACGCCCATCACCGTGAAGGCGAGCTGTCCGGGTGCGATCTCGATCCGGTCACGCCGGCCTTCGGTGTCGATCACCGTGAGCGAGTCGACGTGCTCGAGGAATTCGCCCGCGCGCAGCAGCCGCGGTCGGAAGGCCACGCAGCCGTCCTCGAAGACCAGGCCGAGCTCGCCCATGCGGGTGAGGATCTCCTCCTTCACCTGTCCGGTCATTCCCGGCTGCTGGGCACCGGCGTGGGGCGGGGTGTGCGAGTAGGGATCGGTGGGGAAGGCGCCGAACTCCTGCGGCGTCTTCGAGAAGCCGAGCCCGGAGCGCACACGGTAGTAGGCATCGACGAGCCGTCCGAAGGTCGTGTCGTGCTCGTCGCGATCGGCCCGCCGCAGCGCGACTTCCTGTACCGCGAGCAGCAGCTTGGCCACCATGTGCCAGTAGATGCAGCCCAGGCCCTCGTAGCCGTACATGGTGCCCGAGCGGCCGGTGAAGGCGCGGTGGTGGAAGGTGTCCTCGAACAGCGCCAGCACCGCGTCGCGGTCGGCGTCGACGCGCGCGCGCCATCGTTCGTCGCGCGCGGCCTCGTCGAGGGCGGCGGCCACGTCGTCGGCGTTGGTGAAATCGCCGTGGAAGCGTAAGTGCCCGGCGGCGTCGCGCGCCACGATCGACGTATCGCCGGCGTCGAGCATCGCATCGAGCAGAGGGATCGCCGTGGCCTTCTCGGCGTCGACGTCATTGCGTTCGAGGAAGGTCGGAAGGGTCTTCTCGGGATAGAGCAGGAAGCTGTTCTGATCGGCCCGGTACAGTGGGCCCTCGAAGAGAGCGTCGACGATCCCCAAGACCTCGTCGTCGTCCAGCCCGCCGGAACTGATGGCGGCGACCTGTCCCTCGAGCATCACCTGAAGGCGCTCGAGACGCGCCTCGTCGTCGGCGAGCGTCATGATGTTGTAGGCGTGGACCAGGCCGTCGTCGCGGCGGTTCGTGCCGATGGCGTGGTCGACGAACTCGCCGGCCACCGAGAAGAGCGTGGCGACCGACCGGCCACTGACCGATTCGGAGCGGTCGAGTCCGCCCTCGGCCACCCGGTCACGGTACCGTTCGAAGGCCTCGCCGAGGCCGTCGAGCAGAGCCCGGCGCATGCGATCGTCGACCGGACGCGCATCGAGCACGCTGCGGAAGCGCTCGAGCACTCCCCGCACCTCGTCGAGCCACACGCGGACCGCGTGGGACATGGTGAAGCCATCGGTGCCGTGGTACAGCGGCCACAAGCGCGCGAGGTAGCGGCGCAGGTAGCACAGCGTGACCATCGACACGCCGTTGCCCACGAGCGCGTTGTTCGCGTCGTTCCACTCGGGGCGCTGGGTGTTCATCCAGATCCCGCCGTCCGCCACCAGATTCGACAGTTTCGACAGCACGGGCACGAGCAGCTTCTCGAGCAGTGATACACGGACGATCGTGCCATCGGAGCGCCGCACGAGCTGCCCGTCGGTCCCCTCGGTCTCGACGCGGCGCGCGATGCGGGCCGCGGCCTCTTCGTCGAAATCGATCGTGTGATGCGGATCGGCCACGATCTCGGCGTAGGAGCGCAGACGATACGGAACGTCCACGTAGGTGAAGGCCGATGTGGCGAGCATCCGTTCGAAGTCCTCGGGGACCGCGTCCTCGGCCCACTCGATCAGCTTGAGCAGGTAGATGATCTGGTGGTCGCCCCAGTAGCCGATCGTGCTCCAGGGGTCGTCGGGGTCCTCGACCTCCCAGTCGACGCCCTCGCGGGTCACACGGTAGGGATTGAACCCGTCGACGGTCGAGGCGTTCACGAAGCGCGCGATCATGTTCGGAAGGAAGCGCGGGAAGCTCAGTGCGAGTGCTTCCCAGTTCTGGAAGATGTCGCGCCAGTTCCCTTCGTAGTGGAGGATTCGCTCGCCGCGGTGGTCGCGCACGCGGATCGAGAAGCGGTTCCAGGGACGGCTCGGGTCGCCGTGGCGACGGCCGAAGTGCAGCGGAAGGTACTCGAGCGCGAGCCGATACTCGTCCTCGAGCCCGGCGACCGCGGTCCGCTCCATGAGCCCGGCGAGCGTGTCGATGCGCTCGCCCGACAGCTTCGTCGGTCGGTCTCCGGTGCGGACCCGCAGGAATCGCTGGAAGTCGTCCGGTGGGATCGCCCCGTCCTGGTAGAAGGTTCCGCCGCGCATCACGTTGAACAGAACGTTGGCGGTGTGGTGGTGGTCGTCCACGCGTTGCGCGGTGCACTGGAAGCCGTCGGCACGCGCGAGCAGGGACTCGAGGTCTCGGGTCGACGCCTCGAGGGTCTTGGTGATCGCCTCGTCGAGATCATCGTCACCGGCGAGGAGCGAGCGCAGCTCTTCGACCTGCACATGGTCGCGGCCCACGTCCGCCACGAGGTGCCAGGTCCGGGACTCACCTGGCTGCAGCGTGAGCGTCGCCTGGTTGAAGACGCCGACCGGTCGACCGGCGAGGCGGGTCTCGTCGTCGATCGGGTCGCCGCGGCGGAACTTCGCCACCGTGTCCGGCGACAGGGCGAGGCGGGCGTCGTCGAGGCCCCGCGACCACACCGTGGTCGCGCGCAGTGCCTCGGCGGCCTCGGCGCGATCGATGATGCGCGCCGTGAGCGCGATCGTGGTGAGGCCGGTCGCCGGATCGACATCGGCTCGTTTGTAGGCATCGACCAGGCAGCTGCTCGTCTGCATGAGCGGCAGGGGAACGCCCGACGGCAGGACGTTGCGCATTCCGTCGAGGAGGTCGAAGGTGATCGGCGCGTCGCCCGGATTGCGCAGGGTGACGGTTCGCACGTGTCCGAAGGGTTCGCAGGTGGCCCAGCGGAACCGGCAGTGCAGCGACAGGTCGTGGTGGGTGACGTCCCAGGCCAGCTGGTGGCCGAGCACGCTCTTGTCGAGGTGGCGGTCGACACGAGGGTGGGGGTCGTCGGTGAATGGGTTCCAGACCGTGTCTCCGGCCCGGATCAGCGTGACCGGACCGCTGTGCCGGTGTGCGTAGGTCAGTCGATCCACCGTCGTGTAGGGGAACAGCGCGCCGTCGGGATCGGTTCGTCCCGCCGTCATTCCGCCCGAGGACATGACGAAGGCCCAGGCGTCGGTGTCGCTGGCCAGGGTCATGAAGAAACGGGGCATGTGGTCGTGGTTCCGCAGGCGCAGGAACTCCACGCCGTCGACGACGATGGTCTCGAGTGTGATGTCGGGGGGTGACACGGTCTTCACGGGCGGTCCTTTCGCGACTCCGCGACGGCGCGCATCGCCGGCTTCGGCGTGCGATCGGCGCGGTAGAGGCCCCAGTGCTTCTCGACGTGATCGGGGTGGTCGCCACCCTTCCAGTTCTCGTCGAAGGCCTCGAAGAAGAAGGTCATGACGCGGTCACGTTCGATCCACGCGTCGGGCTCGTGGACGAAGCGCACCTGCTCGTCCTCGGTCGGGGTGCCGGCGATCCGCTCGGCCTGCTCACCGGCATCGTGCTCGATCGTGGCCCAGCCGACCTCGCCGAGCACGACGGCAAGGTCGGGATGCGTACTCTGGACGGCAGTGGCTTCGAAAGCGGCCACGAGCAGCGCACACGGCAGGAGAAGGCGATGGGTCACGCGGGGCCCTCCCGTCGGGGACACGACGACGCCCCGCGGGGGGGACGGGGCGTCGTCGGCCGAGGGGCGGAGGGGTCGGGGCGATACCCCTCGCCCCGGCGGACTACTTCAGCAACACCATCGCCCGGGCATCGCGGCCGGTCGGAGTGTCGAGGACGTAGTGATACACACCCGAGGCCACGGCGTGGCCGTCGTCGGTGCGCCCGTCCCACGTCACGGCATGGCGGCCGGCGTCGAAGGCGCGCTCGGCCAGGGTCGAGACCAGGCGTCCCTTCGCGTCGAAGACACGCAGGTTCACGGGCCCGGAGCGCTCGAGCGTGAAGTGGATCGTGGTGCTCGGGTTGAACGGGTTCGGCGTGTTCTGCTCGAGGTCGACGCCGCGAGCGGACGCCGGTGCGTTGGTCGCGGTGGCCTCGCCGAAGAACACGTCGTCCAACCACATCGCGCCACCCTCGAGGATCGGCGAGACGAACAGGAAGAAGATGTCGGCGCTCACCGCGAGTTCCGGAGCCTCGCCGACGACCGACGTCTTCGTCCACGTGCCCAGTGGGGTGGTGTTGTCGAGGATGGTCTCCTCGGCGGTGCCCAGCAGGTTGCCACCGGCGTCGCGGAACTCGATCAGTCCCTGCACGATGTTGTTGTTGCCACCGGTGATGGGGTCCTCGATGCAGGTGGTGAGCACGTAGGCACTCAGCTCGTACCTCTGACCGCCGGTGATGGCGATCGTCTGCGTGATCCCGGAGTCGTTACCCTCGACGAAGGTGCCGAACAGCTTCTGCGATCCGGTCGGGGTGCGCACGAGCGAGCCGCGGCCCTCCGTCGGCGCGTTGCCGAAGGTGTCCCAGCCGGCGTTCGACGCACCGTCGAAGCTGGGGTTCGTCACCAGATTGGTGGGCAGACTCGGCGGGTCACTCTCGACGAACGCTGTGTCGTCGACGAAGACCGAGCCTTCCTCGCAGCCGGGCTGCAGGTACAGGATCAGTGCTTCGACGCGCTGCGCGCCGGCCGGTGCCGGAGCGGACACCTCGAAGGGGATCCACTGGTCGAGCGGCGTGTTCGGTCCGCCGACGACGAACTCGTTGCTGGCCAGCTCGGTGCCGCCGACCGCGGCGTCGAAGAAGGCGATCTTGGCGATGGCGCGGTTGCTCTCGCAGACGATCTCACCGGGAATGGTGTCGGCGCTGCTGATGAAGCTCGAACCGCTGAAGGTGTAGACCTTGTCCGCCGTTGGCGTGAAGGACTGGCCGAAGCCGCCCACGTCGAAGGCGGGGAAGGGGCACCCGGTGAACTCGCCGAAGATCTTCGCGGCGGCGGTTCCCGACAGGAAGATGTTGTCGGTTCCGGCGGTCGAGATGTTCGGGCCGTTGCCGAAGGTGAACCAGCCGTCGTAGCTGCCGCCGTTGTCTTCGAAGCCGGGATTGGTCAGGAGATTCTGGGCCGACGCGGCCGGCGCGAGGAGCGCCACGATCGCCAGCATCGTGCCCAGCCTGGTGAGGGTCTTCATGGTTGCCTCCAGGGGCGATAATGCGGGTTCAGGAGGAAGAGGGTGACGGGCTCCCGGAGGGTCGAGGTCCGGGAGCCCCATCGGGTCCGGCGGGGGACGATGCGGACGAGGGCTACTGGTACAGGCTCTTCACCTTTCCGAACGAGCCCTCGTCGTTGCTCACCGGCGTGATGTTCTCGAACACGACGTCGTCGATGAACGCGGCGCCCCCGTCGCTGGCGGGCTGTAGGTAGAGGATCAGCGCCTGGACCGTGGCGGCCCCGGCCGGAGCGGTGGCGGTGATCGGTGCCGCCGCGTGCCACGTGTCCACGGCAAAGGTGCCGTCGAGGATGATCGACTCCGACGCCGCCGCCGTGAGTTCGTTCCCCGAGCCGTCGAAGAAGGCGATCTTCTGGACGACCCAGTTGTCGTCGGTCGGACCGACGCCGATCATCGGGTCGTCGGACGAATGGTAGGCGTTCGAGCTCAGCTGGAACTCCTCGCCGGCGCTGCAGGCGAATTCCTGGAAGATGCCGGTGACGTCGAAGCCGCCGCTGAAGTTGCCGAACATCTTGCAGGTCTGGCTGCCGCTCAGCGGGAAGCTGGCTTCGGTGAAGACGTTGCCGAACGTGATCCAACCCGGGCCGGCGCCAGCGGCCGGAGCCGAGCCATCCTCGAAGCCGGGGTTGGTGAGAAGGTTCTGCGCCGACGCCGTCGATCCGACGGCGAGGATCGCGAGCGTCACCACTGCGATACGGAGAAACGAATTTGCCTGGTGCATGGTCTCGCCACCTTGGGAGTGGATGGGGCCGGAATCGGGTGCGGTCGGGCCGAAGCCGGCCGAACCGCGGTACGAGAGGGGCGTCGTGGTTGACACGCCCGGGGGCATCATACACTATGTTCGGGCCCCGAACAAAGTCCCCATTTCGTGTCGAGGCCTCGTGAACGGATCCGCCCTCAACCCGCCCCCGGCTCGGCTCCCGGTCCTGGGGTACCGGCCCGATCCTTCCGTCAGGGTCATGGACCGAATAGATTGGCAAGTCACTGCTATGAAGGGGCTTGAAACCCACGAGGTCCGCCCGTGAGCAGCCGCCGATTCCCCAAAGGTTTCCGCTGGGGCGCGTCGACCTCGGCCCTGCAGGTCGAGGGCGCCACCGCCGCCGAGGGGCGTGGCGAGTCGATCTGGGAGCGCTTCGCAGCCCGGCCGGGAGCGATCGAGGACGGCTCGACGCCTGCCGTCGCCTGCGACCACTACCATCGGTTCCGTGAGGACGTGGGCCGCATGGCCGAGCTCGGCCTGACGGCCTATCGCTTCTCGATCGCGTGGCCACGCGTGGTGCCCGAGGGGACCGGCGCGGTCAACGCGAAGGGACTGGACTTCTACGATCGCCTCGTCGACGCGCTGCTCGAGCACGGCATCGCTCCCTACGCCACGCTCTACCACTGGGACCTGCCCCAGGCGTTGCAGGACCGCGGCGGCTGGGCCGACCGCGCGATCGTTCCCGCCTTCGTCGAGTACACCCGCGCGGTGACCGAACGGCTCGGCGACCGCGTCGCGTCGTGGAGCACGATCAACGAGCCCTGGTGCATCGCGGTCCTCGGTCACGAAGAGGGCAAGCAGGCACCCGGTCTGAGCGATCCGCCGACGGGCCTCGCCGTCGCACACCATCTCCTGCTGGCCCACGGCGAAGCCGTGCCCGTGATCCGCACCAACGCACCGGAGGCCGAGGCCGGCATCGTGTTGAACCTCGTGCCCGCCGAGCCGGCCGAGGACACCGGCGCCGCCCGCAACGCGGTGCGCTGGTTCGACGGCTTCTTCAACCGCTGGTTCCTCGACCCGCTGCTGCGTGGTCGGTACCCCGAGGACGCGGTCGCCGATCGTGTGCAGTGCGAGCACCTGCCACCGTCGGGCATGCCGTTCGCGCAGGAAGGCGATCTCGACGTGATCTCGCGCCCGATCGACTTCCTGGGCGTGAACTACTACAGCCGGGCCGTCTTCGATGCCGACGAGAACGGCGAACCGGTCGGCGTGACCGTCGGTACCCCGGAGCGCCGCAACGACATGGGCTGGGAGGACTTCCCGCCCGGTCTTCATCGGATTCTCGTACGACTGCACCGCGAATACGACGTCGCACGCATCTACGTCACCGAGAACGGTGGCGCCTGGTCCGACGCTCCCGATGCCGACGGCCGCGTCCGCGACCATCGAAAGATCCACTACCTCCACGGCCACCTGCACGCCGCGCTCGACGCGATCGACGAAGGTGTGCCGTTGAAGGGCTACTTCGCCTGGTCCCTGCTCGACAACTGGGAGTGGGCCCACGGCTATCCCATGCGTTTCGGCTTCTACTGGATCGACTACGAGACCCAGCGGCGCGTCGCGAAGGACAGCGCGCTGTGGTACCGCGACGTCATCGCTCACCACGGCGTCGACGACGACGTCGTTCTCCCGTCCTGATTCCCGTGTCGAAGGAGACACCCGTGTTCCGTTCCGTCCATCGCTTCGTCCTGATCGCGCTCGTGCTCCTGCCCGTGGCCGCGTTCGCGCAGAGCGACCGCGTGGAAGAGGTCCGCGTCGTGACCGACGAGACCGGCCAACGCCTGCAGGTCGACGGCCGAGACTTCATGGTGCTCGGGATGAACTGGGACTACTTCCCGATCGGCACGAACTATTCCTACAGCCTGTGGACCCAGCCCGAGGACTTCATCCGCAACGCGCTCGACTACGAGATGGCGCTGATGCAGCACATGGGCGTGAACGCGATCCGCGTCTACAACGGGATTCCCCCGAAGTGGGTCGAGTACATCTACGACAACTACGGGATCTACACGGTGCTGAACCATCCCATGCTGCGCTACGGTTACACGCTCGACGGCGTGTGGATCCCGGCTCCGGAGATCGACTACTCCGACCCCGAACTCCGCGCCGCGGTGACCGAAGAGATCGTCGACCTGGTCGAGCAGTTCCGTGACACGCGTGGGATCCTCATGTGGATGCTCGGCAACGAGAACAACTACCAGCTCACGTGGTCGTCGACCGAGATCGAGGCGTTGCCCGAGGGAGAACGGCAGGCGGCTCGCGCCCGGCACCTGTACTCGCTGTACGGCGACGTCACGCGGGCGATCAAGGAGGTCGACACGAAGCGTCCGGTGGTGATGGTCAATGGCGACTTGCAGTACATCGACCTCATCGCCGAGGAGTGTGGGCCGGTGGACATCTTCGGCACGAACGTCTACCGCGGGATCTCCGCCCGCGATCTCTACGAGGAGGTCGAGGCCAAGCTGGGCAAGCCCGTGCTCTACGCCGAGTTCGGTGCCGACGCCTTCAATGCCCGCGAGGGCCGCGAAGACCAGATCATGCAGGCTCGCTACCTGATCGGGCAGTGGCAGGAGATCTACGAGCAGGCCGCGGGCAAGGGCCGCGTGGGCAACTGCATCGGCGGTCTCACCTTCCAGTGGAGCGATGGCTGGTGGAAGTTCCGCCAGGAGGAGAATCTGGACGTCCACGACACCAACGCCTCGTGGCCCAATGCCGGCTACGACGACTACGTGCCCGGCCAGAACAACATGAACGAGGAGTGGTGGGGGGTCGTGGCCAAGGGGCGGCCGAGCTCGAGCGGCTACTTCCAGCTCTACCCGCGGGCGGCCTACTACGCCCTCAAGGAAGCCTACGAGCTCGATCCGTACGCGCCGGACACCGATCTCGAGACGATCCGCGAGCATTTCGGTGAGATCACGCCGGCCGCGGCCGCGCTCGAGGCCCGTGGCGACACCGCGGCGCGCACCGGTGGTGCGTCGTCGGCGGTCCGCGTGTCCGGCGTGCGGATGGAGTTCGAGACCTACTTCACGGGTGGCGAGAACATCTCGACGCCCGACCAGAGCGACGAGCGCGACCCCTTCGAGCCCTTCCAGGGTTTCGACCGCCTCGAGTCCTACTACGTGGACTTCGAGGCGAATCCCTCACCGAAGGTCCGTGGTGAGTTGTCGGTCAACATTCTCGGCAACGTGCCGCGCAACCCGATCGACAACCTCTTCTACGAGAATCGCGGGGTGTTCGATCCCCGCGTGCGTGTGATCCAGGACAATCCCTTCAGCGCGGACTTCCCGCCGGACACCACCGAGGCCTTCCTGCCGCGCTTCGATCGGGTGCAGGTGTACAGGGCGTCGCTCAACTGGGACGACGACTGGTTCCGGATGTTCGCCTTCTACCGCACCGGTCACACGCACTGGGGCTACGAGGGTGACTTCTTCGGGCTGTACCCCGAGGCCTTCTATGGAGAGAACATCGACATCTACAACGGTGAGGCGCCGCTCGGGGTCGAGATCGAGGGCAAGAAGGCGCTCGACGGTGTGAAGTTCGCCTTCGGTCCCGAGCTGTGGTGGGGTGCGAATCCCGCCTTCCTCGTGAAGTACCGCAAACAGCACGGTCGCTTCCTGACGACGGCGATCTACCACGAGGACGTCGCGTCGCCCGCGGCGGAGGCGGTGACCTCGATCGCGATCCCTCAGCGCGACAACCGTCGTCTGACCTTGCAGACCGAGACCCGCCTCGGACCCTTCGGCGTCACCGCCGGTGCGATCTGGTCGGGCAGCACCGAGGTGGGCGAGGAATTCCAGGTGGCCGAGCGCGGACCCGACGGCCGCTTCGACTTCTTCACCGACGAGATCGACGACCTGGACACCATCGGCGGGAAGCTCAAGCTCACGTGGCAGAAGGGCCGGTGGAACTGGTACGGGCAGACCGCCGTGCAGGGCCTGGTCGCGAAGGGGGGCTACAACCACACGCTGAACTACACCGGGTGGGGTCTCCGCGACACCGGCGCGGGCAACGTGCGCAACGTCATCACCGGCTTCACCTATCAGGCCGGTGACTTCCAGTTCGGACCGAACTTCATGTGGCAGAAGCCTTTCGAGGGGCCGATCCCGCGCGAGGCCTTGCTCACCCCCGAGCGCCAGGATCCGGTCTTCGTGGACGACGCGCTCGCCCAGCTCGGAACGGGACTCGAGGCCCGCAGCATCCTGAACTCGCCCTTCCAGGTCCGCGGCAATCGCGAGACCATCGGCAGCGAGATCGTGATGACCTACGATCCCACCCCGGCGACGTGGATGTGGCAGTGGGACAACGACGTGAAGGAGGACGCGCGCTTCGCCGCGAGTCTGCGCTTCACGCACCGCCACCAGCCCACCACCCAGGACGCCACGGTCTTCGTGAGCGAAGGCGGTGACCTGTTCCAGTTCGGGGGTGCTCCGCCGGCCAAGGATCTCTGGGAGGCACACCTCCGCGTGGTGTCGAAGCTCACTCCGACCTCACGAATGGTGTTCAACGTCATGGGTGGCCCGGCCCAACCCATGGGAAGTGCCTTCGACACGGCCGAGGGCTCCGAACAGCTCAACCGGACCATCGACCGCCTGCACTTCGATGCCCGTTACGTGAACTCGCGCATGTCGCTGATGGGCGTGGTGAAGAAGGACGACTGGGGTCCCTACGACTTCCACCGCGACTTCAACCTGACCTATCCGCTCCAGTTGATCGGTGACGTGTCGGTCACGCTCGGGGCGCCGCGGTGGTTCGCGGATTCGCCGCAGACCCGCTTCGGCGTGCGGGCGAGCTGGCGGAGTCTGGACGAGTTCTCCGACCGCTACGAGCCCGCGGTCGACCTGACGGCCGACGAGGACGAGAACGGCCGGGAGTGGGAGATCCGCACCTACCTGCACTTCGCCATGTAGACACGTCCGGCGTCCGGGAACTCGAACGGGGTGGGCCATCGGCTCGCCCCGTTCGTCTTCCGCCGTGCGGGGTTCTCACTGCCGCTCGTACACCCGTACCCAGTCCACCCGCATCGTCTGCGGGAAGCGCGTCGTCTCGTCGGGCGGGCCCACGAAGTTCCCGCCGACCGCCACGTTCAGGATCATGAAGAACGGGTGGTCGAACACCCACTCGCGGCCGCCGAGGTCCTGCGGGCGCACGCGGTGGTAGGGGACGTCGTCGACGAACCAGGTGATGCGGTCGTCGGTCCACTCGATCGAGAACACGTGGAAGCCGGCGTCGAAGTCGCCGCCGTCGAGGATGAACCGTGCGCCGATCGACGCGCCGCCCGAGTAGCCGGGGCCGTGGACGGTACCGAGGACCTCGTCGGGGTTCTGGCCCCGGTACTCCATGATGTCGATCTCGCCGCTGTCGGGCCAGCCGACCTGGCGGAAGTCGTCGCCGAGCATCCAGAAGGCGGGCCAGATGCCCTGGCCTCGCGGGAGCTGGATCCGTGCCTCGAAGCGGCCGTAGCGCTGGGTGAAGAGGCCTTCGGTCTTGATGCGCGCCGAGGTGTACTGGCGGTCGCCGAATTCCTCTTCGCGCGCGACGATCTCGAGGTGGCCTTCGCCGTCGAGACGGACGTTCTCGATGCGGTCGGTGTCGTACTCGAGTTGGGCGTTTCCCCAACCGTTCACCCCGGTCCCGATGTCGTAGGTCCACTTCTCGGGATCGGGTGACGTGTCGGCCGGCCCGTCGAACTCGTCGGACCAGGTGAGGACATAGGTCCCTTCGTCTTCGTCGTCGTCGCCGCAGGCGGGCACGAGGAACACGAGACCGGACAGCAGCAGGACGAGCAGCGGAACACGGAGTCGCGGATTGCGGAGAAGCCTCAAGGAGCCTCCTGGCGCGAGGCCGCCATCGGGAACATTCGTGAATCCGAGAGCGCGGCATCGAGGACCATGGTCGCCGCACCGACGGCAGTCGTGCGCGGGCCAAGGTCGCTGGTCATCACCTCCGCCGCGGTGACGGAAGTCACGATCGTCCGTTGGGCGATCTGATCGCGCAGGGGGTCGAGAAGCAGGTCACCCAGGCGCGCGAAGTCGCCGCCGAGGACGATCCGCGCCGGGTTCATCAGGTTGAGCAGGCCGGACACGGCGATACCGAGGTTACGGGCGGCTTCGTCCACGAGCTGACAGGCCGCCCGGTCCCCGCTCAGGGCCGCGTCCTCGATCTCCGCCAGCGAGTCCTGGGCCCGTGCGAGGGCGCTGTCGGGATACTGCTCGGCGAGGACGCGCGCGCGGAGGAACAGGGCGGGGCGGCCGACGAACGTCGTCAGGCAGCCGCGGAGGCCGCACACGCACCGCGGACCGTTGGGGTCGATCGCCATGTGGCCGATCTCACCGGCCACACCGGTGGCGCCACGGTACACCTGTCCGTCGATCAGGTGACCCGAACCGATCCCGGTCGCCACCTTGATGTAGGCGAAGTCGTCGATGCCGCGTCCGACGCCCCACCAGTGCTCGGCGATCGCGCCGAGATTGGCGTCGTTGTCCACGAGCAGGGGCACACCGAAGTGATGGGCGATCTCGTCCATGCCGGAGCGGCCCTTCCAGGCGGGCAGAACGAGCTCGCTGAGCTGATCGGGACGATCGGGATCGACGGGCGCCGGAAGGCCGACCCCGATGCCCAGCAGGTCGTCGATTCCACGACCCCACTGGGCCAGGTTCTTCTCGCACAACTCGATCACGGTGCGGCGGGTTCCGACGGGATCGTCACGGACGTCGAAGGGGACCTCGTTCCACGCGAGGACGCGCCCGCGGAGGTCGGTCACCGCCACGGCCACGTGCGCACCGCCGATCTCCACTCCGAGGATCCCGTAGGCGTCGTCGTTGAACTCGAGCACGATGGGCCGCCGGCCGCCGCGTGAGGGAGCCGGACCGCCCTCGCGTACCAATCCGGTCGGCAGGAGGGTGGCCACGATCTCCGAGACGGTCGAGCGTGACAGCTCGGCGCGCCGCGCGATGTCCGATCGCGAGATCCGCTGCTCGTCCCAGATCAGCCGGAGGACGGCCTCGCGCAACGGCCGCACACGCTCGCTCGAGCGCTCGTCGGGACCGAAGTTGGCGGGGGATCGTGTGCCCAAGGGGGGGGCCTCGCTTCAGTTCCGGAAGAAGAGGATGTTGTCGACGAACAGGTAGCCCGTGTTCACGCTCAGCAGCATCTGCGCCAGGTTCGCGCGCGACTGCAGTGCACCGCCGATCGAAGGCGGGGACTGCTCGAAGTCGGTCAGGGGGATTTCGAGCGTGACCCATTCACCGGGCGTGATCTCGGTCCCCGAGCCCTCGAGCCCCAGGCCCAGGAAGCCCTGGCTGTCGTCGCGGTCGGGGTCCTCGAAGGGCGTGAACTCGCCGTCGGGGCCGAAGTCGATGAGCTTGAGGCCGATCAAGGGACGATCGCCCTCCGGCGCGGCATCGGGGAGCCACACGTCGAGGCGCAGCCCGGTGAACCCCGTGGCGTCGACCTGTTCGCCGACGAACTCGATTGCGACCTCGCGTTGCAGGTTGGTCCCGAGACCGGTGTAGGCCTTCACCGCGTTGCCGTCGCGGGAGAGTTCGAACAGTGTCCCGGCGCCGAACTCGGCGCGGAAGGTGTCGACGGTGATGTCGTCGTAGGAATCACTGAACAGCGAGATCACGTCGGCCGGGGGAAAGTTCGGCGTGGGAGCCGGATCGACGGGCGGGGCGACACCGGTCACCTGGATCACGCCGGTGGCCTCGACGTCGCCGAGTTGCCCGCGGATCCGGGCCTCGCCACCGCCGACCACGACGGGCCGGCCGCGTCGGAACTCCACGACGGAACCGTCACCGTCGGCGGCGTCGAAGTAGTCGAAGTAGTCCGGGGCCGTCGTCATGGAGCGTGTCGTGCCGTCGACGTCGAAGGTCACGCGGCCCTCGCCGATGGGAACGGTCGCACCGAAGACGGCCTGGAGGTTCTTGCTGTCGATCTGCGCACCGACGACGGACAGACCGCCGGCGGTGATCCATTCGACCTGGTCGATCCACAGCACGTAGCCCTCGGCCGGATCGCTGCCCGCCGCGACGTCGCTGAAGAACATCATGCCGCGGATGGCGCGCAGGCGCGACGGACGGGGCACGGGAAGGATCAGCTCGGTCCACTGGGTGGTCACGGCGACGTTCTCGGTGCTCGCCGTGTAGAGCGAGGTGCCCGTGTTGCCCTCGCCGAAGCCGATCAGGTCGAGGCTCACGTTCGCGCTGGCCCGGATCTGCAGACGCAGCGCGTTGTATCCGGACAGGTCCCGGGCAACGGGCACGGTGAAGGCGCCGCCCGAGAAGGGGCCGACCGACAGAGGATCGACCTCGATCCGGATCGCACCTTCGGAGTCGCCGAAGGTCACGACGTCGGCAAGGGTCACGGCATCCTGCCTCGCCGTGAGGAAGGGCTCGAAGATGGTCGGCCCGAACTCGTCCTCGAAGACGATCGGATCGGTCGACAGTTCGAGCGGGCGGTAGTCGGAGTCGTCGCGGTCGCAGCCGGTCAGAGCGATCGACAGGGCGAATCCGGCGGCGAAGACACGGAGAGCGGCACGCATCGAGATCATCCGTCCCGGGCAGCGAGGGCGGGCCGTCCGGAGCCTCGGGCGGCCTTTGTTCGGCAACTGAACAAACTATGATCCCCGGGCGCCGTCCTGTCAAGCGGACGCAGGTGAACGTATCCTGAAGAGGCCGTTCACGGAAGGATTTCGGATGCCGGTCGACCTCGCCACCATCCGCGCCGCCCACCGGCGCATCGCTCCGCACGTCCATCGGACGCCGGTGATGACGTGTGCTGCCATCGACGCCTGCGCCGAGCGCGCGGTCGGGCTCAAGTGCGAGAACCTGCAGCGGGTCGGGGCCTTCAAGATCCGGGGGGCCACGAACGCGGTCCTGCGGCTCGACGACGAGCAGGCGGCGCGCGGCGTGGTCACACACAGTTCCGGCAACCACGCCCAGGCGCTGGCCCGGGCGGCGCGCACCCGCGGGATCGCCTGCTACGTGGTCATGCCGACGAACGCCCCGGTGGTGAAGCGGGCGGCCACGGAGGGTTACGGGGCGACGATCCATCCCTGCGAGCCCACGCTCGCCGCCCGCGAGGAGGGCGCCCGGCGGGTCATGGAGGAGACGGGCGCCACCCTGATCCCGCCCTTCGACCACCCGGACGTGATCGCGGGGCAGGGCACGGTGGCCCTCGAACTGCTCGACCAGATCGAGGACCTCGACGCGGTCATCGCTCCCGTGGGCGGTGGTGGATTGCTGGCCGGGATCACGCTGGCCCTGCGCCAGGCCGCCCCGCACGTACGCATGTTCGCGGCCGAACCGGCCGGCGCCGACGACGCCTGGCGCAGCAAGCAGCGGGGCGAGCGCGTGCCCATGACCGACCCCCGCACGATCGCCGACGGCCTGCGGACCAGCCTGGGCGACCTGACCTGGCCGGTGCTGCGCGACCACGTCGAGGCGGTGCTGCGGGTGTCCGAGGACGAGATTGTCGGCTCGATGCGCGCGCTGTTCGAGCGGGCGAAGCTCGTGGTCGAACCGAGTGGAGCGGTGTCGCTGGCCGCGGCGCTGGGCGACGAGTTCCGCGCCGAGACCTCGCTGCGTCGTGTCGCCGTGGTCTTGAGCGGTGGCAACGTCGATCCTGCCCGCGCCTACGAACTCCTCGCGCGCTGAGACGAACGAGGCCGGCCCCGAGGGAAGAGGGGCCGGCCTCGCGATGCGCGCACCAGGGGAAGCCGCTACTTCAGCAACATCACGCGCAGGACGTCGGTCTTCGACGGCGTGACCATTCGCACCAGATAGGTCCCGCTCGACACGACCCGGTCGCGGTCGTCGGTGCCGTTCCATTGGACGCGGCCGGTTCCGACGGGCTGGTGGCCGAGGTCCATCGAGCGCACCAGACGGCCGGCCAGGTCGTAGATCTTCAATTGCACCCGACCGGGCTGCGACAGCGCGTACTCGATCGTGGTCTGCGGGTTGAAGGGGTTCGGCCAGGCCTTCACCAGACGCGTCTCGCGGACGGTGGGGGTGAAGGCGATCTCGACCGCATCACTCTCCACCCGGTACTCGCCGAGCTCGACGCCCACGCGGTAGGCGTAGGTGCCGGCCCGCAGGACCGAGGTGTCGACCCACTCACCGTGTGCCGACGGTGCGTCGACGGTGTCGACCTCCACGAAGTGGCCGTCGTCGGTGCGACGCTCGACGACCAGACGGTCGATGCGCGCCGCACCGGTCACCGTCCACGCCAGGCCGATCCCGTCGTCGCGGGCCGACAGGTCGATCGAACTCGACACCGCCCGCACGGGCGAGCTGGCCTGGATCTCGACGACCAGGTCGTTGAAGTCGTTGTCGGTCCTGCCGACCTGGTAGGTGGGGGTGATCTCGGCGCCCGAGTCGATGTCCTCCCAGGCGATCACGTAGGTCGGTACGCCACCCCGCAGCGACGTGATGTCGTAGATCAGCGCCTGCGGGTCGCCGCCGTCGGGCGCGTGCACGGCACCGCTGCCGTCGGGGCCGACGTCGTTGTACGCGCGGTTGGTGAAGAACAGCTCGGGTTCGGGGGCGTTGATGGCGTCCTCGGTGCCGTTCGGGTTCATGTACAGCCCGAAGCGGGTCGGGCCATCGAGGCCGACGAAGGTCGTGCCGCCCTCGCCCGCCGGGCCGTCGAAGATCACGCCGTCGTCGACACCGTCGATCACCGGCGGCGTGAAGTCCTCGGCGTACCAGCCCAGGATGTTGCGACCGGCGGCATCGGCGATCTCGCGGATCACCCAGCCGTCGACGGAGTCGTCGAGCCAGTAGGGCACGACGGCGTCGCCACAGGCGTAGCCCTCGTAGTCGGTCGCGGCGTCGATCACGCCGGCGCCGTACTCGGCGTCGAGCACCTCCTGCAACGAAACACCGTCCCACGAGGCGCCGAAGACCACCTCGAAGGTCTCGCAGTCGCCGTCGACGCTGCGACCGAACACGTTGATCGCCAGGTCGCCGGTGGCGCCGACGAAGGCCACGCTCGGATCACGCGGGTCGAAGGCGATCCACCGCGGATCGTCGCCGGCGTCGATGGTCCGCAGCAGGTTCAGCTCGACCACGGGCAGGCCCTCGAGCACCGACACCGAGCCGGCGACGTCGATCGCGTAGGCCAGGACGAGGTCGGTCTCCTCGGTGATCACGTAGAGCACCGAGCCGTCGGGCGAGATCGACGCACCACTGGTGCTCTGCCCCGTCTCGAAGCGGGCGACCACGGTTCCGAAACCGGCGCCCGAGACGTCGACGAGCAGAACCTCGTCGCTCTCGGTGAGCAGGATCAGCAGGGTGCCGTCGGGTGAGATCGACGCGCCGCTGGTGCTCTGTCCGGTCTCGAAGCGGGCGACCACGCCGAAGTCCGTGGGTCCGAGGTCGACGGTGAGGAAACCGTTGCTGGTTCCGAGGTAGAGCACGCCGCCGTCGGGCGAGATCGACGCGCCGCTGGTGCTCTGCCCGGTCTCGAAGCGGGCGACCACGGTGTTGTAGCCGGCACTGGTGACGTCGGCGTCGATCACCTCGACCGCCTGCGCATCGGGCGTGACCACGTAGATGCGGTCACCGGTGGGCGAGGCCACGATCTCCTGGGGAGAGTCGTCGAGGGGAACGGTGTCGACGACGGTGTCGGTGGCCGTTTCGATGACCGAGACGTCGTTCGATCCGCGGTTGGCCACGTAGACGAAGGCGCCGGACACGTCGCTCACCGCACCGATGGGCTCTTCGCCCACGGGGATCGGCGTGCCGTTCTGCAGGCCGACGAGGTCGATCGGCGTGACCTGGTCGTTCGCCGTGCTCACGGCGTAGCCCCGGGTTCCGTCGGGCAGGACGGCCATCGACTGCGTCGCCTGCCCGAGATCCACGGTGTCGTCGATCTCGTCGATCGGGACGGTGGTGGGTTGGAGCACGGTGAACTCGAGCGACGCCGTGGGCTGGCCGTCCACGGTGACCGTGAGAGGTCCCGTGGTGGCCCCGCCCGGCACCACGAACTGCAACGAGTTGATCGAGGCGTCGGTGGGCGTGATCACCCGACCGTTCACGTCGATCGTGTTGTTCGCGGCAACCGGATCGAATCCGGTGCCGGCGATGGATATCTGCGCGCCGACGGTTCCGGCCGGCGGCGTCAGGCCCACCAGCGTGGGAGCCGCCGCGGCCGCGGTGGTGAACGCGGCGGTGTCGGGATCGGTGAGCACTTGCCCGTCGAGGTCGGTGATCGCGTTCGTCACCTCGACCTGGTGGTCGGTGGCGTAGGCCAGCGGCTCGCTCGGGATCAACGACACGCGACGGTCGCCGTCGGAGAACCCGATGAAGCCCGGTACGGGATCCCCGCTCGTCACGTCGCGCACGACGAAGCTCGCCTCGGTCACCGTGCTGCGATCGACCGCGCGGCTGAAGACCGCCTGCACGCTCGACGTCACGCTCACGTCGGGCGTGCTGGTCAGGGGCAGGATCTCGACCAGGCTCAACGGGATCGTCTCGGGGTCGACCACGGACGAGGCACCGATCAGGCCGTCGCCACCGAACTGCAACCGCAGGCGCAGTCCGTTGGACTGGGTCGTGGGATCGGGGTCGGGGTTCGGGCCGAGGGTCCAGTCGATCGCGATCTCGCCGTTCTCGTCGGACACGTAGTAGCGATCGGTCTGGCCGCCGTCGACGGTGCCACCGCCGTCGACGAGCACGCGGACCGGCACCTCGGGCACGCCGCCGCCACCCTCGTCGACGACGAGCACGCGCACCGGAGCGGGCAGCCGTTCCCCGGCCACGCCGACCTGGTCGTCGCCCGAGAGCACCACCGTGCCGATGGCCACGCCGCCGAGGCTGTAGTCGAAGCTGCGCACCACCGAGTCGGTCTGTTCCACGCCGTAGAAGCGATCGCCGTCGGGCGCCCACACTCCCGAGAACGAGAACAGGCCGAGCGAGGTGATGCCGAAGTTGTTGCGGAACAGGTCGGGGTTGCCGGCCTCGAAGCTCGGTTCCAGATCGAGATAGGCGACGCGGCGCTCGGGAATGATCACGGCCGCACGGCGGCCGTTCGGGTGGAGTTCGAGTTGCGCGCGTCCGGTGGGACTGGCGACCTCGACCACCTGACTCGTCGAGAAGGACACGTCGGCCGGGCTGTCGGTGAACTCGCCGAGCCAGAGGTTCCACTGGCCGCCGAGGCCGCCGTCGCGGGTCAGCGCCCATACGCCGCGGCCGTCCTTGCGGAAGGCGACGTCCTGGACGTTCTCGCCACCGACGCCCGGGAACCCGACCACCGACGTCGCGAAGTTCGGCGAGAAGGGATCGAGATCGATCACCTCGAAGCCACCGTCCTGGGGTTCGACGAAGTAGAACCAGCGCCCGTTCGGGTGGAACTCGATGTCCCACGACGCACTGCCGCTGTTCGTCGGGATGAAGGCGATGGCCTCGTTCGCCGTCTGACCGACGAGCGAGACCACGCCCAGTCCCTCGCGCAGGCTCACGCCGACCACCAGCGTGTTCCCGTCGGGGGAGATCGCCAGCGAACGAAGACTGTCGAACTGGAAGATGCCGTCGCTGACGTCGATGGCGCTCAGGTCGACCACGCCGAGGCGCTGCCCGAAGGTCGGGCTGTCGATCCGGGCGTCGTAGTAGTTCAGCACCTTGCGATTGTGCGTGTAGATCTTCGTGCCGTCGGGCGTGAAGGCGCGGGTCGCTCCGAAGTTGCCGTCGCGCGAGTTGGGGTCGAAGGCGCCCATCGGGAAGCTGTCGATCACCTGCAGGAAGGTGGGGCTGTCCTCGCGGACGTCCACGGCGTAGGCCGTGGTGCCGTCGTCCACCAGGAGGTAGTCGCCCTGCGGGTGCATCAGCGGGGCGGGATTCACCGATGCCTGTGTCGGGTCGACGATCGGGACCGAGGGTCCCCCGATCGGCGTGAACCGGGTCCGGTCGAGCTGGTCCTCCGTCCACACGTTCACGAAGGCCGGATTGGAGAACTGCAGATCCGGCTGCGGGTCCACCGCGCGCGTGATCGGGGGCTGCAGCGAGACCACCCGGATCGGACCGCCGTCGTAGGCCGCCGGCACGCGCGCCCAGAGCTGGTCGGTGGTGGCGCTCACCGCATTCGGGTTCGCCCCGTTCAAGCCGACCACGGTTCCGTCGAAGTCGACCTCGCTGTAGCCGGACGGGAAGACGAGCGTGGTGTCCCACACGGCGAAGCTGCGTCCGCCCATGGTGATCAGGTCGCCGGGCCGGACGAAGGGCGGGAAGATCCGTTCGATCACGGGGCCGAACCCGATCCCGTACAGCCCGAGCGTCTGCGCGCCTTCGCTGATGGTGAACACGCGCTGGCCGTCGGGGGAGACCACGACGTCGATCGGATCCTCGCTCACCGCGAAGTCGGCCAACACCGTCCGGAAGGTCGGCTCGCTCTCGCGAAGGTCGACCACGGTGACCTCTTCGTCGCGACGGTCGGCCGCGTAGGCCAGTCCGCCGGTCGGGCTCACCGCGATGCCGCGCAGCGAGGCCGACGTGTCGATCACCTGGCTGGGCGTGCTCGCGCCCACCGGGATCACACTGATCTGACCGTCGAGATCACTCACGTAGACCACGTTGCCCTGCGGTGCCTCGACCACGCCCACCGGACCGGCGGGGATCGACACGACGTCGGGTGTTCCGGGAGCCGCCGTCTCGACGATCTCGAGCGCGTCGTCGGTCAGCAGGTAGGCACGTGTGGCGTCCCGCGAGAAGGCGATCGTCGGTTCGAGGCCGGCACCGACGGGAGAGACCTCGCCGATCTGTTCGAAGAAGGTCTCGGGCCGGGTGGCATCGAGGTCCCAGATCTGCACCACGCCCTCGGCGGTGGGGACCCAGGCCTCGCGTCCGTCGGGGGTGACGGCCACGCCGAGGGGTGTGGCGCCGGTCGCGAGGGTGGCCAGGCCCGTGCCGAAGGTCGACGACGGGATGCTGGTGTCCCCGCCGTCGTCGACGTCGATGACGTGCAGCGTGCCGGTCGTCGCGGTCACCGCGTAGGCGCGGGTGCCGTCCGGGGCCACGGCCACGCCGTCGAGTCCGCCGGCGAAGGCGCGGCGCAGGACGTTGCCGAAGGCCGCACTGCTGCCCTCGGTCACCACGGCTTCCAGACCGAAGTCGGTGGCGGCCAGGGTCCAGTCGGCGTCGGGGAGGACGGCCAGGTCGTTGGGCCGGCCGTCGAGGGCGATGTCGGCGATCGGGGTGGCGCGGGCCACGTCGGTGGTGGTCACGCCCTCGACCGACAGCGGGGCCGGAGCGGCGCCCTGCGAGTTGCTGACGCTCACCGGGAACGCACCCAGGGGAACGCCCTCGGGCACGGTGGCCACCAGGTTCGTCGTCGTGGCCTGGCTCGCGGGAACCGTGATTCCGTCGAAGGACACCACGTTCGAGCTCGGGTCGGCCGTGTCGAAGCCCTGCCCGCTGATCACGACCACCGTTTCGGGGATGATCAGCTGCGGTGCGATCGACGTGAGTTCGAGCGGGGGTGCCGGCTCGACCGTGAACTCGGCGGTGAAGGTGCTCGCCAACGGATTGCCGAAGAGGTCGGTCACGCCGGGTTCGATGGTGAGCGTGTGCGTCGCCCCGAACTGCAGCGGCACCGCCGGATTGAAGGCCACGACGTCCTGGTCGCCCACGCCGACCACCTGGCCCTGCAGGGCCACCGGACCGCCGGTGTCCTGCCGCTCGAGCCGGATGCGATCGGTTCCGCCCCCGGCGAGGGTGTCGAAGTCGATCGGCTCGGAGAACTGCACGAGGATCACCCCGTCGTCGGCGTAGTCCTCGGTGCCGTTGGTCGGTGTGCTCGTGAGCACGACGGGGGCATCGAGGTCGGAATTGGTCACGACGTCCACGCCGGTCACCGGTGCGCCGGGCGCGAGGGTGATCGAGGTGCGCGCATCGCGGTCGTCGTCGAGCGACTCGGGCGTGCTGTGGAACTCCGACAGGAAGAGGGTCTGCGCGGTGTCGTTCACGAGATCGTTGACGTAACCCGGAACGACGCCCGAGACGGCGTCGCCGCCGTCGAGCGGCGCCACGAACACGTCGTAGTCGCCCGGCGGTAGGCCCGCGAGGGTCCACGATCCGTCGGGGAGCGTGAACTGTACGGCCACCGGCGTGTCGGTGCCGGCCGGCAGCGCGAAGACGGCCGCGCCGGCAATGCCCGCGGTGCCGTCGGTCACCAGCCCGGACATCTGCGTCGCGTTCGCCACCGACGCGGGGTCGGGGTACGACATGTACGCCAGGACCTCGTCGTCGATCTCGAGCGTGGTGGCGTCGAAGCCGGCCGGCAGCGCCGGGAACATGGTCGCGTCGGGCAGGGCGCTGTGGTTCAGACCGAACAGATGCCCGGCCTCGTGCGTGGCGACCGCGACGATCTCCACCGCCGAGTCCGACGTGCCCGCACTGAAGGTGCGGTTCGGATTGAACAGCATGTCGGCGTCGACGATCCGGCCCGGTCGGACGGTCTCGCCCTGGAACTCGGTCGGCTCGGTGAACGACGTGGTGATGCCCACCGCGATCACCGCGTTGCCGAACAACGCCAGGAAGTCCTCGTCGCGGAAGGTCACGTGGTTGATGCCGTCCATGCCGTCGGCGTTGCGCTCGGTCGTGGTGCCGAGATAGCTCGACGACAGCGTGGCGTCGGCCACGCCGTCCCACACGGCGAACCCGTCCTGCACCGCCTGCAGGTCGGCGCCCGGCGCGAAGGGCGTGGTGTCGTCGGCGATGTTCGGCGCGCCGTCCTCGTGGATCACGTACTCCAGCGGCAGATCGGCGGGATCGAGGAACTCGACGTGACGGGCGTGGGCGAAGGGATCGATGCAACCGTCACCGTCGCCGTCGAAGAAGCTGGCGTCGTCGGCGGGGCAGTCGTCGTCGACGTCGGGCACGCCGTCGCCGTCGGTGTCGACCTGGGCGAAGGCGGTGGTGGGCAGCAGCAGGAGCGCGGTGAGCAGCAGGAGCTTGTTCATCATCACCGCTCCTCCCGCACGTTCAGTTCGGCGCGTTCGAGCACGCGGCGCAGCGGCAGCCGCAGGGCGCGATCGGTGTCGGCCGCCGTGCCGATGGTCTCGACGCCGAGCGCGGGCCGCACGGCCACCGTCTCGCCCGTCTCGGGATCGGTGCGCAGGTCGAACTTGCCCTGCGAGAAGCCGGCCACGCGGTACGACCGGTCGAAGGCCGGCTCGAGGAAGAGCAGCACGCGCTCGCCCTGGCGCCACCGGGTGATGCCGTGCACCGTCATGCGCACGCCGTCGAGTTCGCCCCCCGCCTGGACCACCGTCAGCCGGCGCGGGGCGTCACCCTTGTGGGCACGGTCGACCTCGACGTCGACGGCGGTGAGGATGTGGGTGTGGCGTTCGTTCCAGAACGCACGCTGATCGACGACGCGGCCCTCGACGACGAGCCGCGATTCGCGGCCGAGCTCGTCGAGATCGAGGGCGAGGACCTGGGTGGCGTGGGCGTCGTGCGGCACGGCGAAGAGACCGATCGCCGTGAGCAGGACGAGACCGCGGAGCAGACGGGCGCACATGGGCAATGACTCCTGTTCGGGTCGTTTGGAGTGTCCGAGTCGGGGGCGAGCCGGCGGACCTGCCGGTTCCGGGCGCAGAGATCACAGTCTAGCAAGTCCAGAAATCGAGCGGGAAGATTCTTGACGGTGATCCGTCCTGGTGACGTACTGGATCTCGCCCTGCCCTTCACGGAGTCGTCCGCCCCGATCCGCCGTGTCCCGGAGTTCCGAGCCATCATGCAGAGTTTCCGCTCCTCGTTCCTTTTCGTTTTCTTGATCTTCTGCTCGCTTTTTGTTCGCGAAGCGGGGGCGGACCCGGTCGTGCGTTTTCTCGTGCAGTCGGATTCGCTCGCCGGGCTCGACGATCCGTCGGAGCTGCGCGACGCGGTGGCCGAGAATTCCGTGCTCGTGGGGGCGGCGGTCGGCCAGCTCCTCGACATCGCCTTCGAGATCGAAGGGGAGGACCCGGAAGGGGCGGCCGAGAACGTCGAGCTCGCGGCGCGCCTGGCGGGGCTCCACATGGGCAACGGAGGGTCGCGCGTTCCGGGGCAGCTGGTGGCGGCCCACCGCGACCGCAGCGATACCGACCGCGCGACGAAGCATCGCGCTGCGCAGCTCGAGGCCCGGGCGGCCGAGGCCCGGCAGGCGGGCGATCCCGCCCGCGACGTCGAACTGCTGCGCGAGGCACGGTCCCTCTACGAGTCCATCGGCGATCGCCGGGCGGTGGCGATCAACCTGGGGACACAGGGTGTCGCCCACTGGTACGCCGGCGACTGGGCGGCCGTGGAGTCGGCCTACGAGCGTGCGCTCGAGGCGCGGCGCGCGATCGACGATCGGATCCTCGAGGGCCGCACGCTCAACGGCCTGGGGTCGGTCCACTTCCAACAGAACGAATTCGAGGAGGCCCTGCGCTGGTATCGCCGTGCGATCGAAGTGCGCACGCGCACCGGCGATCGGGTGGGCCTGGCGACGTCGTTGACCTACGCGTCGAACTGCGAGCAGGCGCTGGGACGTCTGGTCGAGGCCCGCCGACTGCTGGAAGAGGCCGTTCCGGTGCTCGAGGCCAGCGGGAACGACCGGCGTCGTCTCGAGGCCCTGCACGCGGTGGGAGCGCTGTACCGGAACATGCAGCGCACGGGTGACGCGGCGCAGTCCCTGCGCCAGGCCCTGGAGCTGATCGATGCGGCCCCCGAGTTCGAGGCGGGCATCCGTCTGGACCTGGCCGGCGCTCTGCGCGAACAGGGGCGCCTGAGGGAATCGATCGACGAGATCGCACGGGTCGAGGCACTGGCCGGCGACGAGATCGACCCCCAGTTTTCCTTCCGCCTGAGCACCGAGCGCGGACAGGCCCTGCTCGCCCTCGGTGATCTCGACCGCGCGGCCGAGGAGCTCGCGGCCGCTCGCGACCTCGCACTGCAGCTCGACGTTCCGGAGTTCGTGGCGATCGCCCGCACGAACCTCGCCCTCGCCCGTGCGACGGCCGGCGATCACGAGGGCGCGCTCGACACGGCACGGCGCGCCCTGGAGCTGGCGCGCGAGGCGGATGCCGCCCTCCACGAGCTGACCGCCGCTCGCGTGGCGGCGGATGCGCTGGTCGCACTCGGACGCTTCGGAGAAGCCCTGGACCTGACGGGCTCCACGCTCGACCGCCACCCGGACGTCGAGGCCGACCTGACCACGCCCCTGCGGGCGACGCGCGGCAACGCGCTCACCTCGATGGGGCATTATGGCGCGGCGCGCGAGGAGCTGCGCTCGGTTCGCGCTTCGCTGCTGCGCAACGGTCGCGCCGAGCTCGAGTGGATCCCGCTGACCGGGATCGGGGACTCGTTCGAGACCCTGGCGCCCGACAGTGCGCGGACCTACTACGAGGCGGCCTTCGAGGCCCTCGAGCGACATCGTGCGGCCGCGGGCGGCGGCGCGTTGCGCACCGGGTACCTGGTCGAGCAGCGGAGCGCCGTGTACGAGGAAGTGGTGCACTTCTACGCGCGGCAGGCCGAACGCAGGGACCGCCGGCAATGGTCGGAGCTGGCCTTCCGGACGTCCGAGCGGGCGCGTGCGCGCGGTCTGCTGGAGCTGGTGACCCGCTCGTTCGAGGCCGACGGTGATCCGGCCATCGCCGCCCTGCTCGATTCACTCTACGCCCTCGACCGCGCCGACTCCGCCGACGTCGCCCGGCGTGAGCGTCTGCAGGAACGCCTAGCGCGTCACTTCGACGCCCGGCTCGCCGACACCGCACCCTGGTTGCAGGCGGGTGGGACACTGGCCGGTCCGTCCGACCTGTCCGCCCGGCTCGACGACGAGACCGCCGCGCTCGTCTACGCCGTCGGGGACGACGCCTCGTACCTCTGGGCGATCGATGCCGAGGGTCATTCCCTGCACGTCCTGCCCCCGCGGGACCAGCTCCAGGCGCGGATCGTGGCCCTGCGCGACGCCCTGCAGGCCCCCGGGTTCGGCGATCGCGCCCTGGCCTCCGAAGCACACGCCCTGTACCGAGAGCTGGTGGCACCGGTGGCGGCCCGGTTCGCAGACCGCGAGCGGCTGTGGATCGTGCCCGACGGGATCCTCTTCGAGCTGCCCTTCGAGCTGCTGCTCACCGAGCCCGCCGGTGAGCGCCCCGACTGGCAGGACGCGCGCTACCTCGCACGCGAGGTCTCGATCGGCTATGCGCCGTCGGCCACGCTCCTGCTGCAGCTGCGCGACCAGGGAGCGGCGGCGGCCACCGCGACCGTGCTGGCCCTGGCCGATCCCGACTTCGAATCGCTCTCCTCCCGCGTCGGCACCGACGACGTCCTGCCTCCGTTGCCACAGTCGCGCCGCGAGATCGAGATGCTGCAACGCCTGCGTCGGGACGAGACGATCGGTCTGGTCGGGGCCGAGGCGACCGAGACCGCCCTGCGCCGTCGCCTGGAATCGGATCGTCCGTCGATCGTCCACCTCGCCACCCACGGTCTGGTCGACCGGGAGGAACCCACCCTGACCAGCGTCGCGCTCGCCCGCGATCGCACCGGGACCGACGACGGTTACCTGTACACGCTCGAGATCATGGCCCTGCCGCTCGACACCGAGCTGGTGGTCCTGAGCGCCTGCGACACCGGCCGCGGCAAGCTGGAACGCGGCGAAGGGACCGTGGGTCTCACGCGGGCCTTCCTCGCCGCCGGCGCGCGGCGGGTGGTGGCCAGCCTGTGGCCGGTGGCCGACGCCTCGACCGGCCGGCTCATGGCCCGCTTCTACGAAGAGTTGCTGCGCCGTGGCCGCCCCGTCGACCAGGCGCTCAACCGCGCTCGCGCCACCCTGTGGTCCGAGCGTGAGACCGCGCACCCCTACTACTGGGCGCCCTTCGTGCTCATGGGATCGGACGCTTCAGTGCCCGATTCGGCACGCGGTTGACCACGCGGTTCACGGCGTAGGTCAGGGCCACCGCGTAGGCGGCAGCGCCGATGCCGAGCAGCGCGTTCAGGTAGCTCGGCGACGCGAGCGCCAGACGGATGAACATGGTGACCACCGCCAGCCCGAAGTAGCGGAACACCACGTGGTAGGCGGTGGAGTAGCGGATCGAGACGAGTGCGATCAGCACGTCGACGAAGATCAGCAGCGTGTAGAAGACCTCGAAGAAGCCCTCTCCGCCGGTACGCCCCGTGGCGGCGCGCGCGATTTCGAGGATCCCCAGCCCGGCGAAGGCCACCAGAAGGACCAGTGCGATCCGTTTCTTCATGGTGACGAAGCCCTGCTTCTCGGACTCGTCCTCGCTGATGGGAATGTGGCGCTGCATGGCGTAGTAGACGCCGACGAGAGCGAAGATCACCAGGGCACCGGCCGCATCGGCCGCCATGTGACGGATCGGCTCGCTGAAGGTTTCGACCACCACCGGCTCGGGCATCTCCTTCAGTTCGCTGAAGCTCTTGCGGAGCAGCACCAGCGAGAAGATCTCGAGCTGCTTGCCGGCCGACAGGCTCACCGAACCCGACAGCGAGAACACCAGGTCGAGGACCTCGACGGCCAGCAGCAGCGTGAGCGCCCAGCCGACGGCGTAGAAGTGATTCGTGGGGAGGTGCCCTGGCCACGGGTTGAGGCCCTGACGCTCGATCTCGATCAGCGCGAGCCCGCCGAGGAAGACGACGACCAGTAGCCACGCGATGCCGCGGCGCGTCGGGTCGGCGTGCCAGATCTGTTCGAGACGATCGTAGAGCATGGGCGGCAGGGTCCGGCGAGCTCGGGGAAGACATGTGCGATCCGGAATCCCAGCATCACGGCAAAGGCCCGCGGTGTTCCCCGAAAAAAATGTGACCGGAAGTTCGCCGTCCGGGAACCCGGACGGATCCCGCCGTCGTTGTCCGTCGGGGTGCGGGTCCGTCCTCGGAAGCCCAGCGCGAGGGGGACGACGAGGGTCGGGACCGCACCCCTTTCTCTTTCCGGCGGAATGTGGTCGACTGACCGGATCTCTCGACTCCCATCGGCGGAGGACGATCATGATCCAGCGATTCCAGCGATCCCTCCTTTCCGCCGCCGGCATGGCGGTGGCCCTGGTTCTCGTGGCGGCTGGTTGCGGTGGAGGCGGCGGTGAGGCCCGGGGTGACCGCCCGGAGGGCTCGGCGCAGCAGGCCGGTGCCGAGGACTTCGCCGCCGACGCGAAGGCCGCCACGAATCGCCTGCAGGTGGCCCTGAAGAAGGAGCTGAGTGCGGCGATGCAGGAAGGCGGTCCGGTGGCGGCCATCGAGGTCTGCCACACGCGCGCCCCGGAGATCGCCCGCGAAGTCGGAACGCAGACCGAACTCGACGTGGCCCGGGTGTCGAGGAACAACCGCAATCCGGCCAACGCCCCCTCCGACGTCGAAGCCTCCGTCCTGGAAGCCTTCGAGGCCCGGCCGGCGATGCAGGACACGGTCTTCACCCGCGACGGCGAACGCACCTACATGCGGGCGATCCGGATCGGCACGGCGCTGTGCCTGAACTGTCACGGGCCGGAGTCCACGCTCGAGCCGGAACTGAAGGGACGGCTGGACGAACTCTACCCGCAGGACCGGGCCACCGGCTTCGAGGTCGGCGACCTGCGCGGGGCCTTCGTCGTGCGCTGAGGGCAAGGGCCGCGCATCCGCGCGCGGCCGGGGGACGAACCCCCCGTATCGCCCGCACTGGTCGTCCCCAGCCGAGAGGCCTTCGTATGCGTCCGATCATCCTCGGGGCCACCGCCCTGGCCCTGTTCCTGTCCCCAGCCGCTCTCGCCGAGTCCTGGACGGGAGACGAGGTCGACGTCGACGGCGTCGCCCACGTCCGGAACCCCGCCGATCCGATCCTGCCGCCCACCGAGATCCCGCTCACCGAAATGTGGCGTCTCGGCGGGTACAGTGACGCTCCCGAAGAGTTCTTCGGAGTGATCAGCGACATCGTGGTCGACGACCAGAACGACGTCTACGTGCTCGACGGGCAGTTGTCGGAGGTGCGGATCTTCGACCAGTCCGGCACCTACCTGCGGACCATCGGCCGCGAGGGCGAGGGTCCGGGCGAGTTCCGTCGGCCGAGTGATCTGAACCTCATGCCCGACGGCACGGTGAGTGTGATCCAGGCCTGGCCGAGCAAGATGGTGCTGCTGACGCGCGACGGGCTTCCGGCCGGTAACTTCGAGATCACCGCGCGCGGAGAGGGCTTCCCGGGGTTGAGTGCCGCGACCACCGTCGGGGGCAACGTGGCCATGGTCTACAGCGTGAGCAATCCCGATCGCGAGGCGGGCGAGTTCCGGCGCACCACGCGCCTGGGCATCTTCGACCCGTCGGGCGGGGAGGTCGCGGACCTGGTCCACTCGACCTCGGCCATGCAGTTCAACGACCAGCGGCTGGTCGAGACCGACTGGAACAGCTTCGAGCGCGCGTGGTCGGCCTCGCGCGAGGGGACGGTGGCCGCGCGGACGTCGTTCACGGAGTACCGGATCGACGTCTGGAACGACGACGGGACGCCGCGTCACGTGATCCGACGCGAGTACGCCCCGCACGCGCGCGACGACGCGGCGATCGAGCGGATCGAGAATCGCTGGGGTGCGATGATCCGACGCTGGGTCCAGGATCCCGAGTACGACATCGAACCGAACTGGAACCCGATCGAATCGGTGCACGCGCGCGAGGACGGTACGATCTGGGTGCGCACCAGCCGCGGCACCTACGATCGGCCCGAGGGCAGGCTCGCCACCTTCGACGTCTTCGACGCGCAGGGTCGCTTCGAGCGCCAGGTGAGCATGCAGGGCGAGTTCGATCCGGTGAACGACGGCATGTTCCTCGCGGGCGGCTACCTGCTGGTGGTGACCGATCTGATCTCGGCGCGGCAGGCCTTCATGGGGGGTGGCCCCGACGAGGGATCTGCCGATGCCGATCCCATGGAGATCATCTGCTACCGGATGGAGCTGGCTCCGCTGGCGCGGGCGGATTGACCGCCGGCGCGCCCGTGGGGACCGCGCCCGGGTGTCGTGGCGACGATGTCTTCAAGTGGTTGCCCCTGAAGAACTTCGGTGAACTCCGAGCCCCGGGCCGATTCGGGCCGGGGCTCTTTGCACAGCTTTCATTGTCGGGTCGTGGGGGCGAGGGGTAGTGTGCGCCCGAACCCGTTGCTCCACCCACTGCGGCGGGGAGGGTCGGCTCCCGACGGACCGAGGGTCGACCCTGGAAGCGTGGGACGCAGGAGGGACGCCATGGCCGACTCCGCCCGCCGCGCCTACGAGCTCGAGACCCGGTGCCTGATGCGCCTGATCGCCCTCTACCTTCGGACCTTCGTCCCCAAGGGGATCGACATCGGTCTGTGGAAGGTGGAGTCGGGCGGCGAGCTCGCTCCCAAGATCCTCTGCCACGACGAAGGTCTGCAGGACATGCTGCTGCGGCTGCCCGTGCGCACGACCGGAGAGGAGAATCCCTTCTTCGCCGACCGGTGGGACATGCTGGCCTATCTGGACCGGGTCGAAACGTTCTGCACCGAGGACGAGATCGAACGCCTCCGGGCCCACACCGAACGCTTCGTGCGCCTGCAACAGGCGCGCATGGCCTTCGACGTCCAGGCGGTCACCGCCTGAGTCCGCGGCTCCGCGTCGGGCTCGTGGCGTGACCCCGGTGCCCGGTCGCGCGGACGACGACCGATCCGGGACGCGACTCGGGACCCGGGCCGCGACCCGACGACGAACCGACGAGGCGGACCCGACGGGCCCGCCTCGTCGTCGTTCCGGCGCGATCGACCGGATCGTCAGGGGTGCAGCTTGCCGGGCCGCGTCAGCGGTCCGGTCATCCGCGGCTCCCACTCGGGTGGGGCCTTCACGGTGAGGCTCTCCTCGGCGGTCTCGCCGCCGTGGATCACGCGCAGCGTGTAGTCGCCGGCGGTCACGTACAGCGGGTAGCCGAGCCGCACGGCCTCGGACCACGGCCGGTCGGCGAGGGTGCGCTCGATCGCCTCGTCGGCCGCGGCGTCCTCGGCCTCGATCCGCGCCTCCTCGGCCGCGACGGCCAGGTCGGGATCGAGGCGCAGGTCCCACTCGAACTGGTTCACGCCGCGGAGCAGGTCGACCTCGAAGCGCCGCAGCACGCGCTCGTCGGCGTCGAGGATCTCGACGGTGGCCGCACCGCCGTCGCGCGACCAGGCACGCACGGGGTAGGTGGGATCGTCCTCTTCGGGGCGGTGGAACCACGTGGACGGACGGCCGCGCCAGCCGCGGCGGGCCTGGATCTCCTCGAGGGCGTACAGGTGGACCGGCTGCTCGCGAAGCTCGGCGTCGAGCAACTGGATCGGCTCGACGTCGAGCACCCACATGCTGCGGCCGTGGGTGCCGGCCACGAGATCGTTCTCGCGCGGTTGGACCACCAGGTCGTGCACGGGGACGTTCGGGATCCCGCCGCTGAGGGCCATCCACGACGCGCCGCGGTCGAGGCTCACGTAGGCGCCGCGATCGGTGCCGACGTACAGGACGTCTTCGTTCTGCGGATCCTCGCGGATCACGTTCACGGGTTCGGCGGGCAGGCCGTCGGCGATGGAGGTCCACGAGTCGCCGCGGTCGTCGCTGCGGTAGACGTAGGCGGTCATGTCGTCGTCGCGGTAGCCGTTCAGGCTCGCGTACACGCGGGCCTCGTCGTGGGTGCTGGCCTGCACGCGGGTGACCCAGCGGTCGCCGGCCAGGCCGTCGCCGATGTCGGTCCAGCTCACGCCGCCGTCGAGGGTGCGCCACACCTGACCGTCGTCGGTGCCCACGAAGATCTCGCCGAAGCGATGCGTGGACTCGTCGAAGGTGGTGATGGTGCCGAAGGGCACGTTGCCGGTCTTCGTGGTGCGGGTGAGGTCCTCGCTGATCGCCGTCCAGGTCTCGCCCTTGTCCATCGAGCGGAAGAGCTTGTTCGCACCGAAGTACACGATGTCCTGGTTGTGCGACGACAGCTGGATCGGGGTCATCCAGTTGTAGCGCAGGGCCGGCTCGTCGATCATGTTGCGCGGCCGCACGCGGTGACGGCTGCCGTCGGGATCGATGCGCGTGTAGTAGCCGAACTGGTAGCCGGTGTAGGTGGTGCCGTCGCGGCCGTCGGTCTGCACGTAGAAGCCGTCGCCGCCGTTGATCTTGGTCCAGGCGTGCAGGTCGTCCGACTCCGCAGTGCTCGGACCCTTCCACGTGCCGTTGTCCTGGGTGCCGCCGTAGATGTTGTAGGGCTCGGCGTCGTCGACGTGCACGGTGTAGAACTGACCCACGGGATTACGATTGACCTCGATCCACGTGAGACCGCCGTCCCAGCTCATGGCCAGGCCACCGTCGTTGCCCACCATGATGCGGTCGTGGTGCTCCTCGTCGATCACCATGGCCTGGTAGTCGACGTGGATCACGCGATCGTCGAGGCCCTTCCACGTGGCACCGCCGTCGTCGCTGCGCAGGATCGGCACGCCGAGGATGTACACGCGGTCGACGTCGAGGGGCGACACGCGGATCTGCCCGAAGTAGTAGCCGTAGGTGTAGACCATGTCGCGGATGGGCTCGTCGTGCATCAGGCGCCACGAGCCGCCGCGGTCGTCGCTGCGCCACACCTGCGGTCCTTCGATGTCGGTGTCGAACAGGCTGGCATTGGCGTCCTCGAGCGAGGCGATCAGGTCGTCGATGGTGACCTCGCCGTTGCGGACCATCTCGGTGAGGTCCTCGCCGCTGATCGACGGGTGCAGGTCGTTGGTGCGGACGAAGCGCTCGACCTCGTCGGGATCCTGCCGGAGGAACTCCTCGCGGGTCATGGTGCGCAGGCGCTTGGCGGTGATCGCCGCGCCGCCGAGGTCCCATTCCTCCTCGGGGAGCTTGGCCTGGTTGTCGAGGTAGGCGTAGACGGTGTTCGGCGAGTCGGCGCTGACGGCCAGGCCGATGCGTCCGACGTTCTCGCCCTCGGGGAATCCGCCGTCGAGGCGCTCCCAGGTCTCGCCGTTGTCGTCGGAGCGGTAGATGCCGCTGCCGGGGCCGCCCTCGACGAATTCGTGCGGTCGGCGCAGGCGGTCCCACGCCGCGGCGTAGATCACGTCGGGCTCGGTGGGGTGGCGCACGAGGTCGATGAAGCCGGTCATGCCCTCGCCCTCGAGCACGCGCTCCCAGTCGTCGCCACCGTTGGTGCTCAGGTAGATGCCGCGGTCGCCGCTCTCGGTGTACAGGCGGCCGGCCGAGGCCACGAGCACGTGGTCGGAGTCGCGCGGGTCGACGAGGATCCGACCGATGCGGTCGGTGTCGCCGAGTCCCATCCACTGCCAGGACTCACCGCCGTCGTCGCTGCGGAACACGCCGAGTCCGCCGTAGCTGCTGCGCGACGAGTTGTTCTCGCCGGTGCCGACCCAGATCACGTCGGGTTGCCGGGGATCGATGGCCACGTCGCCCATGATGACGGTGGACTGCTCGTCGAACAGCGGGTCGAACGACAGTCCGTTGTTCTCGGTGCGCCACAGGCCGCCGCTGGCGTAGGCCGCGTAGAAGGTGTAGGGCTCGTCGGGATGCACTTCGATGTCGACGAGACGGCCGCCGAAGACGATCGGTCCGACGTTGCGCCACGGCAGGCCGGTGAACAGCGACTCCTCGTCCATCTGCTGGTGTTGCTGCCAGGCCGCCCGGCGCTGCTCGAGGGAGGTCGGGTCGTCGGGCTGCGGCCGCCGGGCGTCGGCGTCGGTGGTCGCGAGGCCCACGACGAGCAGTGTGAGCGCGATCACGATCCATCGTTGTGAAGTCGGTTCGAACACGATCGATTCCTCGTTGAGGTCGGGAGAAGAACAGGCGGGTCCGGCGGGGGGAACCGGGACGCCGTGGAAGTGTACTCGGAGCACGCCGCGCGTCGATGCCCGTTCACGATTCCGGATCGTGCACACCATCGGCGATTCGTGTAGGCTCGACCGGCGTTGCCCTTCTCGCGCCGACGAACGGCCCTGCGTCGGAACGAGGCCTCCCCCGCGCGATCGCCGCCCTGGCGAAGGCTCCGCCCCGCTGCGGACCGTGCTCGGGGTCGGTTCCTCCGCCTCTCTGCACTCCACGGAAAGGTGCGCCGACATGCTCGTCCGACCGTTCCTCGTTCTCTGTCTGGTCCTCGCGGCGGCCCCTGCCACCGCGGCCGAGACCTCCCTCGACTTCACCACGGCCCAGGAGCGCGCAGCCGAGCGCGACGTGCCGATCGTGATCGACTTCTTCACCGACTGGTGCGTGTACTGCAAGCACTTCGACCGCGATCTCGCCGACGCGTCGACGGGCGTGGCCGCGGCACTCGACGACGCGGTGTTCCTGTCGATCGACGCGGAGAAGGGCGAAGGCATCGAACTGGCGAAGAAATACACCGTGACCGGCTTCCCGACCTACGTGGTCGTCGATGCGCAGGGGGAGTTGATCGACCGTTGGGCCGGCTACGGCGGCCCCGAGCACTTCCTCACGGCCCTCGACGAAGCCATGGCCGACACCCGGACCCTGGCGGCGAAGCGCGCGGCCTTCGAGGAGCGGCCCACCGCGGCCCTGGCCGAGAAGTTCGCCTCGATCGAGTCGGGGACCGGCAACTACGACGCCGCGATCGCACTGTACGAGCAGGCCGAGGAACTCGACTCCGCCCGTGATCACGCCGCCGAGATCCTCCAGGCGCGGTTCATGAAGCTGCGTCGGGGTGTGGCCGGCTACGACCTCGATGCCTTCGTCGCCGATGCCCGGAGCGCCGCGCTCACCGACGACGCGGATCCCGCGCTGGTCGTCATGACGTCGCAGATGGTGGGGACGATGGCCCAGCGCGCGGGACGTCCGGAGCTCGAACGCCCCTTCCTCGAGGCAGCGCTCCGAGCCCTCGAGACAGCCGGGCCCGACGAGGTCGATCCGCGCTCGCGCGCGGCGATCGAGATCGCGGGCCACCTGCGGATCACGGGCGACACCCAGCAGGCCGTTGCGGCGAAGAAGTCGACCCTGCCCGAGGGCTGGCGCGACGACGCCGACCAGTTGAACTCCTTCGCCTGGTGGTGCTTCGAGAACGACGTCGACCTGGCCGAAGCCGAGCAACTCGCGCGTCGTGGCGTCGAGCTGGCGCAGCCGGGGAAGCAGAAGGCGCAGGTCCTCGACACCGCTGCGGAGATCTGCAACGCACGCGGGAACTGTCGCGATGCGGTCACCCTGATCGAGAGAGCGATCGCCGAGGCGCCCGACGACGGCTACTACCAGCAGCAGCTCGAGCGATTCCAGAAGATCCTCGCCTCGACCGAATGACCTTCCCCGGATGAGAGCCGAACCGGGAACGTGAAAGGCCCCCGCCAACGGTGGGGGCCTTTCGCGTAGGGATCCGAGTGGCTGCCTCAGTCGTCGAGCAGGGTGAGGATCTCGAAACCGTCGGCGGTGACGGCGATCGTGTGTTCGAACTGGGCGGAGAGCTTGCCGTCGGCGGTGATCACCGTCCACCGGTCGGCGAGGACCTTCGACTTGTCGGTGCCCATGTTGATCATGGGCTCGATGGTGAAGGTCATCCCTTCCTCCAGACGGACCCCGGTGCCCGGCTTGCCGTAGTGGAGGACCTGCGGGTCCTCGTGGAACTCGTAGCCGATGCCGTGGCCGCAGTAGTCACGCACCACCGAGTACCCGTGCGCCTCGGCGTGGGTCTGGATCGCGTGGCCGATGTCTCCGAGGTGGGCACCGGGCCGGACCACCTCGATGCTTCGCATGAGGCATTCGTGCGTGACCCGGACGAGCTCCCGCGCCTCGTCGCTGACGTTTCCGGCGAGAAAGGTCCGGTTGGTGTCGCCGTGGAACTTGTTCAGATAGGTGGTGACGTCGACGTTGACGATGTCTCCGTCCTCGATCACGTCGTGTTCGTCGGGAATTCCGTGGCAGATCACCTCGTTCCGGGAGGTGCAGACCGATTTCGGGAAGCCGTGGTAGTTCAGAGGAGACGGATACGCTCCGTGTCCCACGATGAACTCGTGGGCGATGCGGTTGATCTCGGCCGTGCTCACCCCGGGCCGGATGTGCGGTTCGATGTGGTCGAGTGTCCGGGCGGCCAGACGGCACGATTCCCGCATGGTCTCGATCTCTTCGCGCGACTTCCTCGCGATCATCCGTCGGCCTCCCCCGGGGACGCGGTCGCGGCGCGACCGGCAGTCCGCAATGGATAGGCCCCGCGCGAGGCTTCGTCAATCGTCGCCGCGGCCCGGGATCCAGCCGGATCCGGGCCGATGCTGGTCGCGCGGCCGAACGTCGGCTACTGTACTGCGATCCTGCACGCCCTGCCCGGAGGTCTCGCCCGTGCAACCACCCTCTGCGCCTCGCCGGCCGCACCGGCTCGAACACCACGGTGTCGTCCGTCAGGACGACTGGTTCTGGCTGAATCGACGTGACGACCCCGACGTCGTCCGGTACCTCGAGGCCGAGAACGCCTACACCGCCTCGGTGCTGGCCTCGGGCGAGGAGCTCCGGGAGGCCCTGTTCCACGAGCTCCGCGAGCGGATTCCCCAGGACGACACGTCGGTCCCGGTGAGGATCCGCGACCACTGGTACCTGTCGCGCACGGAGGACGGCAAGGACTACCCGATCCACTTCCGCCGACCGGCTGTCGATGGTCCCGATTCCCTGGTCCTCGACGAGAACGCCGTGGCCGCGGGCCTGGACTACTGCGACGTGGGCGCCCGGGCCATCGGAGCCGACCAGGACCTGCTGGCCTACGCCGTGGACACCGTGGGTCGCCGGCTGTACGAGATCCGCTTCCGACGCCTGGACACGGGCGAGGACCTGCCCGACCGCATCGAGGGCACCAGCGGCGACATCGCATGGGCCGAGGACGGGCGCACCATCTTCTACACGCGGAAGGATCCGCAGACCCTCCGTCCCGATCGGGTGTTCCGGCACGTGCTCGGCGCCGATCCCGCCGACGACGAGTGCGTCTTCCACGACACCGACGAGACCTACTACGTGAGTCTGGGCAAGACCACCTCGCGCCGCTTCGTGCTGATCGTGTGCGACACCACCCTGCGCAGCGAGGTCCGGTATCTGCCCGCCGACCGTCCGCACGACGACTGGAGCGTGTTCCTGCCCCGTGAAGGCGAACACGAATACGACGTGGACCATTACGGCGACTGGTGGTGGATCACGAGCAACGAGAACGCTCGCAACTTCCGGCTGTTGCGGGCGCCGGTCGACGATCACGGCAAGCAGGCGTGGGAGGAGGTCGTCGGGCACCGCGACGACGTGCTCTTCGGCGGCGTGGTGTTGTTCCGCGACCACATGGTGGCCGTCGAGCGCCGCGACGCCCTGCGCCGCCTGCGAGTGCTCGACCACGACGGCCAGGAACAGCGCGCGCTCGAGTTCCAGGACGCCGTCTACGAGGCCGGCCTGGGGATCAACCTGGAACCCGACCTGCCGAGTGTTCGCGTGCAGTACAGCTCGATGGGCACGCCGCCCTCGACCCTCGAGTTCGACCTGGCCACCGGTGAGCGGAGGGTCCTGAAGGTGCAGCCCATCGGCGGCGGCTTCGATTCCGCGGCCTACACCACCGAACGCGTGTGGGCGACCGCGCGCGACGGTGCCCGGGTTCCCATCTCGCTGGTCCGTCGTCGCGACACGGCTCGCGACGGATCGGCGCCCTGCGTCCTGTACGGCTACGGTTCCTACGGCATCTCGCTCGATGCCGGATTCTCGCCTGCCCGGATCAGCCTGCTCGACCGGGGCTGGATCTTCGCGATCGCCCACGTCCGTGGCGGCAGCGAAATGGGCCGGCACTGGTACGAGCAGGGCCGGCAGGAACACAAGTGGAACACCTTCCACGACTTCATCGACGGTGCCGAGGCCCTGATCGCCGAGGAGTTCACCGACTCCGACCGGCTGTTCTGCTGGGGCGGCAGCGCTGGCGGCATGTTGGTCGGCTGCGTGGTGAACGAGCGCCCCGATCTGTTCGCGGGAGCGGTCGTCCAGGTGCCCTTCGTCGACGTGGTCACCACGATGCTCGACGACTCCATCCCGCTGACCACCGGCGAATACGACGAGTGGGGCAACCCGCACGAGAAGGACGCCTTCGAGCGCATGCTGTCGTACTCGCCCTACGACAACGTGCGAGCGCAGGAGTATCCGCACATGCTCGTGATGACGGGTCTGCACGACTCGCAGGTGCAGTACTGGGAGCCGGCGAAGTGGGTGGCGAAGCTGCGCACCACGAAGACCGACGACAACCTGCTGCTGCTGCGCACGGACATGAGCGCGGGCCACGGCGGGGCGTCGGGGCGGTACGACCGTTACCGCGAGATCGCCCTGCAGTACGCCTACCTGATCGAACGCGCGGAGAGCGTGCTGACCCGCTGAGCCGGGCCGCCGATCAGAACCGGAACGACAGCCGGCCGGTCAGCATCCAGGCCAGTGCGACGTCGTCGGGAATCGTCTCACTCGTGGGGTTGCCGTTGACGTCCTCCTCGGGCGCTTCGAAGCGCCAGCGGACGACATCGATACCCACCCCGGCCTTCACGCGCTTCCAGGCGCCCTCGAGGCCGGCGCCCGCGACCAGTGCGAAGTCGTCGTCGCTCCAGTCGAAGGTCCGGATCTGCGAGTCCGGGCCGAACTCGCCCTGCTGGTCCTGCGCGATGCGCCCGGCGCCGAGCTGCACCACGGGCCCGATGCCGTTCCAGCGGGTGCGGTCCGGCCACCATCGGAAGGTCAGCAGATCGACGGTCAGGTCGAAGTCGGGCACGACGATCGGCTGGCCATCGTTCAGATCGCCGGTCTCGAGCTCCTGCCCGTCGATCTCGAACCGCAGCGGGGTCGAAGCCCACGCCCGCGTCCAGCCGAACTGGAGCTCGGGATGGAGGTCGAAGGCCACTCGGAACGAGGTGAAGGTCGTGCTCTCGTACTCCATCGTGCGCTGCTCCGGGACTCCACTGCCCGGGATCTGCTCGAAGCGCACGAAGTCGGCGAGCGGTTCGAACCAGGTGGGGGCGGCGCCGAACTCGATCCGAGGGCGGTACCAGGCGTCGGCCGCGGCGGGGGCCGGGAACGCCGCGGGAAGCACGAGGGCGAGCGCGGAGATCGCCAGGACGCAACGGGATCGGACGGACATGGGGACCTCGGCTCGGTGGAGCGGTCGGCGAGCCCGGGGAGACTAGGAGCGGGGCCGCCCGTCGGCAACCGCTACGTGAAGAGCGGGGGCCGTGGGACCGGAGGGGAACCCGCTCGGACGGCGCCGGATCCGGGACCGCGGGTGCGGACTCACCGGATCTTCATCGTTCGTTCGCCATGGGAGCGGTCTCCCCGTATGGCTTCGTGCGTCCATTCGTGGTACCGTTGCACGGTTTTCGATCGCGACCCATGCGATCCGGCCGCTCCCACTCCTCGGCCCGTGCGTTCGTACCCTTCGCGCGGGTCGCTACCCTCGTATCGACCCCTGAGGAGAACTCCCACATGAAGCTCCGCAGTGCGTTCGCTCTGCTCGGGCTGCTGGCCGTGACGGCCATGCCCGCCTCCGCGCAGATCACCCCCATCGACGACATCCAGGTCTACTCGGCCGCCGGCGCCCCTGCGTCGCCCTTCGCCGGGACGACCGTCACCATCCGTGGCACGCTGACCGCCCTGAAGGGAACCTGGAACAGCGGGACCCACTACATCCAGGACGCCACCGGTGGCATCAACTTCTTCGACCCCGGCGCGCCGACCTTCCTGCTCGGCCAGGAGATCGAGGTCACCGGAACCATCGGTTCCTTCGGTGGCGAGATCAACATCGAGCCGACCAGCTACACCGTGATCACCAACGGCACCGTGCCCGATCCGATCGAGTACACGATCTCGGAGTTCGTGGACAACGACGGCAGTGGCGACCTCTCGGCCGCCGACTACGAGATCCTCGGCTGGCTGGCGGCCATCGAGGGTACCGTGGTGTTCCGTCCGGGCATCGACGCCGATCCGGCGATCACCTGGGACCAGGGCACCTTCGGTCTGGCCAACGCCAGCGGCGACACCGCCACGGTGTTCATCGACTCCACGACGGGCATCGAGACCGGTGCGATCGAGCAGGGCGACGAGTACCGCATCGTCGCTCCGATCTCGATCTTCAACGCGAATCTGCAGATGAAGCCCCGGTTCGTGACCGACCTGATCGAGAACCCCGGGAATCCCTTCCCGCAGGTCACCGACGTCGTGCCGAATCCGTGGACGCCCGAGGCGGGCGAGCCGATCACCATCTCGGCCACGGTCACCGACAACGCCGTGCTGACCGCCGTGAACCTGTTCTACCGCGACCGCGGAGCGACGAGCTACACGTCGACGCCCATGGTCAACACCACCGGCGACACCTGGAGCGCTCCCATCCCGGGCACCAGTGCTGCCGGCGTGGAGTACTACATCGAGGCCACCGACGACGCCGCGCAGACCACGCTGCTTCCCGGTGGTGCGCCGGCCAGCTTCCTCGAGGTCGCCGTGGGCACCACCTCGATCGTCGACATCCAGTCGACCCTGCAGCCCGGCACCGACGCCAGCGCCTTCGTGGGCCAGCTGGTGAACATCGAGGCCGTGGTCACCGCGGCCCCGGGCGAGCTGCAGGCCGGCGGGACCTCGAACTACGCCGTGGCCGACCCGGCCGGCGGCCCCTGGAGCGGGATCTTCGTGTTCGAGGGCTCGGGCTCGAACACCTTCTTCCAGGGCGACGTGATCCGGATCTCGGGCTTCATCGACGAGTTCAACGGGATCACCGAGATCCTGCCGCAGAGCGGTGCATCGATCGACTTCGTGTCGTTCGGCGCCGACCTGCCCCCGGTGCAGGTGCTGAGCACGAGCGTGCTCGACACCACCGAGGCCTGGGAGAGCGTGATCGTGGCCACTCCGCGCGCGGCCGTGGCCGACACGGTCTTCGGCGGCGCCGAGTGGACGGTGCAGGACGCGGCCAGCGACTCGTCGCTGTACGTCGATCCGGCCCCGGCCGTCACGATCACCGGCGTCGTCGGCCAGGAGATGTACGTGACCGGACTTCTCGACACCCGTTTCGCACGGAACGAGATCGTGCCGATCAACGACAGCTACATCGTGCTGGCCGACGCGGTGTCGGCCCCGCCGTCCGACCGCGCCCTGTCGGCGAAGTTCGAGTCGATCGCCCCGAACCCGTTCAACCCCCGCAGCGAGATCCGGTTCTCCCTGGCCAAGCAGGGTCAGGTGGAGCTGGCGGTCTTCGACTCGCGCGGACGCAAGGTGACCACCCTGGCCGCGGGCGAGCTCCCGGCTGGTGAGCACGCGCGGACCTGGACGGGCGTGGACCAGACCGGGACTCCGGTGAGCAGCGGCGTGTACTTCGCGCGTCTCCGCTTCGCCGGCGAGGCCGCGCAGGTGCAGAAGATGACCCTGACGAAGTAGGGACATCACGCTTCCGGAGGCCACGGGGGCTTTCCCTGTGGCCTCCCATGCTCCATCATGCGAACGCCGGTCCACCGGGGCCGGCGTTCGTCGCGACTCCCCCGCCGCGTTGACACCGCCCGACCAGGGACCTAAGTTCCGCTCGTTCCCCGCGGGTACCCGCAGCCCCCGGCTTCCTCCCATGCGCCAACGCACCCTCTTCTGCTCCTTCGCTCTGGGCGTGGTCACCGGTGCCGCCTGCCTGGTGCCGCTGCCGTCGTCCGCCCAGACCGACTCCGATCTGAAATTCGCCACCGACAAGCGGGTGGTGAGCATCGGCAACGTCGGCCTGGCCTTCGCCACCCGTGGCTTCATCGGCGAGATGTTCGGGTCGGGGCAGAGCAGCCGGCCCAGTTTCGAGTTCCCGCTGAATTCAGGGGTGGAGCACCTCTGGTCCGCGGGACTGTGGGTGGGCGCCATCGACGGTTTCACGCGGCAGCCGCTGGTGAGCGCGGGCGTGGTCGACGCCACGCTCGACGCCGGGTCGTCGTCACCGTCGGGATTCGAGTTCTCGCCGCAGACGGTGCGGGTCGAAGGCGGGGACGACGACCAGGTGATCGAGGATCCGCTGGCGGCCCTGCTGATCAGCCGCAATCCGCTGCAGCAGAACTTCCGGCTCGACGCGCTGGCCGACGAGCACTTCATCCTGCGCTACAACGACACGAGCGCGTCCGGCGGCGACGAGAGCGGCATCACGAATCCGCACGTGCCCATGGGTCTGGAGGTCCGCTGTGACATCCTGGGCTACGCGTCGCGCTTCGCCGATTCCTTCGTGATCATGCTCTTCGAGGTCACCAACGTGGGCGATCGTTTCCTCGAGAACGTGCACCTGGGCTGGTACATCGAGCCGATCGTCGTGAACCGTGGCAAGCTCGAGTTCCCGGCCAGCGGTGGCGATCTCTTCTTCGGCGACATCCAGGGCTACCTGGGCCCGGAGCGGATCGCCCAGGAAACGGCGAGCGAGTTCTTCGACCCCGGCCTGTTGGAGGCCGACCCCTCGGCGAGGGTGGTCTACCGGATCGACGCCGACGGCGACGGTGGGGACGCCACCTCGTGGTCGGGCGTCCGCTACCTGGGCTCGGACGCGCCCGACGGCGCCTACTTCAACTATCGGCAGTGGCAGTACAGCAGCACCGGCGGCATCCCGAACGAGGCGGAGTACGGCGATCCGGCCCGTTACGCCTACATGCGGGGATGCGAGCCCGAACGGCCGCTCGAGGATCTGCTCGCGGACCTCTCGGAGGGGTGTGGGGAGCAGGTCGTCGACGCCGGTCCGGGTGAGGGCCAGGGCTCGACGAACTTCACCTCGGAGGGCAACTGGGTCGGCATGTTCTCGATCGGGCCGTGGCCGGCCCTGAACCCGGGCGAGAGCGCGAACTTCGCGATCGCCATGGTGGCCGGAGCCGACGCCGACGAGATGCTGAACAACAGCTCGATCGCCCAGTTCAGCTTCGACAACGGCTTCACGCTGCCGTCGGGTCCGCCCAGCCCGAACCTGAACGCGGTGGCCCGTGGCAACGCGGTGGAGCTGCGCTGGGATCCCGGAGAGCGTCCCGAGCCCGGAGCCTACGACCCGGCGACGGCCTCACCCGAGTTCCACCGTAGCGTTTTGACCAACGAGCCCGACTTCCAGGGCTACCGCATCTACCGGATCGACGGTGACGTCGTGACCGAGGACCCCTTCGAGCAGGCAGCGCTGATCGCCGAGTTCGACATCGACACGAACGTCGACGGCACGTCCGACGATCGAGGGTTCAACACCGGATTGCCTCCGCTCGTCGACGGACAGCGGGTGTTCGTCGACCGGAACGTGCTCAACGGATTCCCGTACCGCTACGCCGTCACGAGCTACTCGGCGCCCGATCCGCGGGCGGGGCTGCCGGAGCTCGAGAGCGGTTTCAACGAGAACTCGGTGGTGGTGGTCCCGGGCAGTGGCCCCACGGGGACCAACCCCGATCTCGACGCGAGCGAGCGCGACGCGGTGAGCGTCTACCCCAATCCCTACCGGGCGGCGAGTCTGTACGACAACCGCTTCCCGAGCGGGGAGCCGCGGGAGCTGGGGCGCAGCATCTTCTTCGCGAACGTCCCGCCGCGCGCGAACATCGACGTGTACAACCTGGCCGGGACGCGCATCGTGCAGCTGCAGAACCGCAGTGTCGACGACACGCTGGTGGAGTGGAACGTGATGTCCGAGGAGACACGGGCGATCGCCCCGGGCCTGTACGTCTACGCGGTCGAGAACCTGGAGACGGGCGACATCCAGCGCGGAAAGCTGGTGATCCTGAAATGATGCGCTGGAGCCTGATCGCCGTGGCGGTGCTGGCCGCCTTCGCCGGGTGCACCAACGATCCCTTCGATCCCGAGTCGTTGGGGAACAAACCGCCGGTCGCGCGGATCTCGGTCGATCACGTCGAGACCATCGCCCCGACCAGCTACACCGACGCGCGCTTCGCCTGGTCGGGCAGCGACGCCGACGGTTTCGTGGTGGGCTTCTGGGTCGCGATCTCGATCGACGACACCGACCCCGAGTGGCTGTTCACCACCGACACCGACACCACGGCCACCTACCAGACGCGCGCCGACGGGAGCGTGGTCCCCACGCTGCACGTGGTGGCGGTCGACGACCGCGGTGCTCCGAGCGACACCGCGCGTGTGCAGTTCCCGCTGGTGAACTCACCACCGGTGGTCGAGTACCAGGAGGAATTCGTCCCGCCCACGCAGAGCTTCCGGGCGATCGATCTCGACTTCTTCACCTTCGACATCGACGGCGACGAGACCCTGCTCGACCACGTGCACTATCGCTACGAAGGCAGTGATCCCGACCTCTTCTTCGACGCCGACGACTCACTGGCCGATCCCACGGAGGGCTGGGTCCGGGCTCCGCGCCCGCGCCGGGGCTTCCGCCTGCGCCTGCGCGACGTACCGCCCGGAGAACCGGCGCTGGGCGACGAGCAGACCGTGTACATGCGCGTGGCCGACGACGCCGGTGCGGCGACGGTCTTCACGCACACCTGGCGTGTACCCCCGGTCCGCGGCAGCGTGCTGCTCGTCGACGACGACGACTCGGTCAGCGATTCGCGCGACGCGTTCTTCGGCGACGCGGCGCGGGCTCACTTCGGCGATGCCTTCAACACGATCGAGGCCACGAACCTCCGTGGCGAGCCCGAGGTGTTCCAGGCGACCTTCGAGCCCTTCGAGACCATCATCTGGTACGTGAAGCGCCAGGGCAGTCGCGTGAATCTCGAGAACTCGCGCGAGGCGTTGACCACCTTCCTGAGTTCCGACCGCGACCCGGACACGCCGGGCGTCCAGGCCGGCCAGCTCTATCTCGACTACCAGTACGTGGGAACTCCCGCTCAGAGCGGAGGCCTGAACGATCTGTTCCGGGAGCAGTACCTGCACGTGCTGGCGAATCCGTTGGAGGGCTCGATCGTCGGTCCCCCGAGTGTGATCGGGGAGACCGGTCCCCAGCTCGACATCCTGGCCCAGGTGCCGGGTCTGCCCGACCTGGTCTACACCGGCACGGGCAGTGTGACCTACTTCGACGTGTGGCCGATCGGTCCGGCCTCGGACGCCCAACCCCTGTACCGATTCGAGTCGGCCCGCTGGAACAGCCGGCGTTGCCGCACCGGCTGCGAGCCGGTGGTGGCCTCGCGGTGGCCCGCCACGGGAGACGCACGTGTCGTCGTGATGAGCCCTCAGATCGAGCTGGCCAACGACCTGGGCAATGCGCAGGAGGCGCTGCGGCTCATGTGGAGCGGCCAGATGGGCCTGGAGCCCGTCGACGGGGCGCGGCCGATGGGGGGAGGACGATGAACGCACGGATGCTGTTCGCCCTGCTCGTGGCCATCGCGATCGGAGCCGCGCCCCCGGCCGCGGCGCAGCCCGAAGAGGTGGTGCAGGAGGACGCGACGATCACCTACCTGCAGCGGGCCACGAACCGCGACGAGGCCGATCTTCCGATCGTCGTGCAGGGCACGGTGATCGACGGCGAGACCGGCAAACCCCTCGAGTACACCAACATCTTCGTCGAGGGCACCGACTACGGGACCATGGCCCTGGGTGGAGGGCGTTTCTGGTTGCGCGGGCTCACCGCCGGGCGCTATGCGATCAAGGCCCGGTACCTGGGCTTCGACGAGGGACGCGCCGAGATCGTGGTTCGACCCGGCGACGTGATCGACATCCGCTTCGTGCTTTCGCTGAAGCCGGTCCTCTTCGACCCCTTCGACGTGCGCGCCGAGCGGCAACTCATCGTCCTTCAGGAGACGGGCACGTCCCGTCGCATCGGTGCCGACGAGATCGAGAACCTCGCCCTCGACGACGTCGAAGAGATCGTCTCGCTGCAGGCCGGTGTGGTGAAGGAGGACAACACCATCCACATCCGCGGTGGTCGGGCCGACGACACGCAGTTCTACGTGGACGGAGTGAGCGTGAACGACCCGCTGTCGGCCGGTCGCTACGGCGCCTCCTTCAACGAGGATCTGATCAACGAGATCGAGGTGCTCACGGGCGGCTTCAGCGCGGAGTACGGGCAGGCGGTGAGCGGTGTCGTGCGCGTGTCCACCAAGGAGGGTGGGGAGCGCTTCGAGGGCAAGCTCACCTACAAGACCGACCGGGTGGCTCCCGAGGAGATCGACTACGACACCGATCGCGCCCGCATCACGCTGAGCGGCCCGAACGTCCTGTGGCAGGGCCTGAAGAAGACCGGGCTGAAGCTGCCGGGCGAGCAATACTGGATCGCCAGTTTCTCGAGCGATCTCACCGACACCTACCTTCCCACGGGTTCTCTGACCGGACCCCTCCAGTCGTCGGAGGCCGACGACTTCTGGTCGCCGCGGGCCGACAACGAGTGGAGCGCGCTGGGCAAGCTCACCTGGAAGTTCGGCCCCGAGCGCAAGCTCAACCTGACGCACAACTACCAGCAGTCGATCAGCATGGGCTTCTTCCTGCCGGCCGAGGGCTGGCCGAACAAGTTCCGGAACCTGCTCGACAACTACGACGTCTTCTACCTGCAGAGCATCCAGAGCCAGGCCAACTGGAAGCACGTGCTGGGCGAGGACTCGTTCTACGAAGTCACCGTGGGCCGCCAGTTCAGCCGTCAGAACTCGCACAAGAACGGTGAGCCCGACTTCGACAACTACAGCGGGCCGGAGTTGCAGATCAGCCGGGATCCGGCCGGCAACCGGTGGGTCGAGGGTGCGTTCATCGGCGGCGACAACGAGCGCTGGCACGACCACTACGCCGACATCTACTCGATCAAGGCCGACTGGGCCTGGGTGGGCGACGAGAACAACAAGTTCAAGACGGGCATCGAGTTCAGCTACAACGAGATCCAGCTCGGTGACTTCCAGCGCGACTTCGACATTCCGCAGCCAGGACGGATCGCCACGGCCGAGGACGTGTTCGCGGCGACGCCACGCGTGGCGGCCGGCTACTTCCAGGATCGCTTCTCCTACAAGGGGCTGATCCTGAACATGGGCCTGCGCTACGACGCCTGGGCGCCCGGGCCCGAGGTCGATCGGGTGATGAACAACCCCGACGATTTCGTCTTCATCTTCGACGCCGATGTCGAGAGCTACAAGAGCAAGACGACCGAGCTCCTCGGCTTGCGCTGGAAGCAGCGACTGAGTCCCCGACTCGGGCTGAGCTTCCCGATCAGCGAGCAGGACAAGTTCTTCTTCAACTACGGTCACTTCAGCCAGTGGCCGCGCTGGAACTACGTCTATTCGCAGCTCGAGACGGACTTCGGAACCGACCTTCGTCTATTGGGCAATCCGGATCTCGACCCGAAGGTCACGGTCCAGTACGAGACCGGGATCCAGCGCGAGTTCGCGGGTCGATGGACGGCCGGGCTCACCTTCTTCAGCAACGACATCTACGGCTATGCGCAGGCGGTACAGCTGAACGGGGTGACGATCACGCCCGACCAGACTCCCGATCCCAACGACGACCGCGTGATCGAGATCAGTCCGGTACGCTTCTTCAACGCCGATGCGGCGCGTTCGCTCGGCGTGGAGATGACCGTGGAGAAGCGAGCCACCCGTTTCGTCAGCGGTCGTCTGGCCGTCGAGCTGAGCCGCGTGACCGGGACGAACAGTGACGCCAACCAGAACTTCCTGCTGGCCCAGTTGGAACAGGGCTCCCAGAGCTCCGAGACCGAACAGGGGGTGCGTCCGAATCCCCTGGCGTGGGATCGTCCCTGGTCGGTGACCGCCAATCTGAACATTCGTGCCGGCAGCAACCAGTCGCCGAAGATCTTCGGTTGGCAGACGCCGCGGAACTGGAACCTGAATCTGCTCTACCGGGCCTGGGCGGGCACCCGCTACACCGAGGTGTTCCTGCTGCCCGACGGGTCGACCGACGTCTCCCGCAACGTCAATGGAAAACTCGGTCCGTATCGGTCGTCCTTCGACATCGCCTTCCGCAAGTGGTACGACGCGCCCTTCGGCCAGCGCGTGACCTTCAGCCTGGAAGTGCAGAACGTCCTGGATCACGACAACTACCGTCGGGTGAACCCGTGGACGGGCGAGCCCTACTTCCGTGGCAACTGGGACGGCAGCATCGCCGAGCGGCGTCTGGCCTTCGGTGAGGAGAACGACACCGGTCCGCGCGTGAACTCCGTCTTCTACGAAGAGGACCGGGTCAACCCCAGCCACCGCACGAACCCGCGGCGCCTGCTGATGGGGGTGAGCTGGGAATGGTGATCCGTCGTGTGTCCTGCTTCCTGCTGTCGGTCGTGCTGCTGCTTCCGTCGGCAGCGAGTGCCGATCTGATCGAACTCTACGGCGACGAGCGCGTCGGCGGCAGCGCCGGTCAGTTCCTGCGCATACCGGTGGGCGCGCGCGCGGTCGGACTGGGCAATGCGAGCGCCGCCCTGGCTCGGGGTGCCACGGCCATCTTCAGCAACCCCGGCGCCATGTCCACGGTGCGCTTCGAACACAGCCTGTTCGCCTCGCACTTCGCGTACGCCGCCGGTATCGACGTCCATCACCTGGGCTACGTGCGGCGTTCGGGAAGTTGGCAGTACGGCGTCGGCCTGGGGGTCCTCGACAGCGGCGAGATCGAGCGGACGACCGAGCGTCAGCCCGAGGGTACCGGTCAGACCTTCGAGGCCGATCAGTTCGTCGCCACCCTGAGTGCGGCACGTCTGCTGACCGACCGCATCACACTGGGGGCTTCGGTCAAGCTGTTGCAGGAGTCGCTGGACGACTTCGAGAGCCGCGGGATCCTGCTCGATCTGGGCGCGCTCTACTACATCGGGTATCGCACCGCGCGGATCGGCTTCGCCGTGAACAACTTCGGGCCCGACCTGCGCCTGAACGGTGAGCCGCCGGCCGACGCCGGCTTCAGCGGCGAGTGGCAGAGCTTTCCGGCGCCGACCATGGCGTCGTTCGGCTTCGCCTACGACACGCCCACGATCGGCAGCGAGAACATCCTGACCGTGGGTCTGGACTTCCTGCACCCGACCGACGAGGCCGAATCGATCGTCCTGGCCAGCGAACTCAGTCTGCGCGGCACCCTGGCGCTGCGGGCCGCCTACCGGCAGAGCGACGAGATCGAGGTCTTCTCCGGTGGGCTGGGTCTCGAATGGCCGATCGCCGAGCGGCCGGTGCACCTCGACTACGGATTCGTCGATCGGGGCAGCTTCGGTCTGTTGCACACCATCACGCTGGAGATCGAACGATGACGCGTCGAATCCTCCCGCTGATCGTGTTCCTGCTGCTGCTCACTGCCGGATGCGGTGAGAAGATCACGCTGCCCGAGGCCGAGGGCATCGCGGTGGTCAGTGACTACACCGACGTCACCCCGGGGAGCCTGAACGAGCAGCTCGGCTTCGTGACCGATGTCGAACCCTTCGGCGGGATCTTCGCCGTGAGCGACTCCGCCGGCGGGCGCGTCGTCCTGGTGTACGACGACGGTCGGGTCGACACCTTCCGCGACCCCGTCGAGGGGCTGCGCGGACCCATCGCGCTCGAGACCGACTCCCGGCGCAGTCTGTTGCTGGTCGTCGAGGACACTGGCGCCGGCTACGAGGTCTCGGCGATCGACACGCGGCTCGAGGTCCAGGGGACGGTACCGCTGAGCGCCGAGGTGCAGTCGGTGGCCGACATCGCCAGCGACGGCGATCACCTGTACGTGAGCGACCCCGTGGCGCGTACGGTGCACCGCTACACCTTCGACGCAGCCATGGGTCTCACGGGTCTGACCTACGCGGGCACCGTGATGGCCGAGGACCCCGATCAGTTCGACCAGTTCAGCCCGCAGGTGGTGTCGGTACCCGCCGGAATGACCATGGACGACTCCGGAATGCTCGTGGTGTGCGATTCCGACTCCACGCGAAACTGGGTCCTGCGCTACGACCCGATTCCGGCCAGCGGCGTGGAGACCGATCGCGGACAGAGCGTGATCTTCGGACCCACGCGCGAGGAACTGGCCCGTGGGGTCGATGCCTTCGACCAGAGCGTCCGCTGCGGCGACGTGTTCTCGATCGAGGCCAGCACGCTGGGCAAGGCGCCTCCGTGCAATCCGCCGGCCGATTTCGACGCCGACCCCAGCGAAGCCGCCGGCGAGTTCCACGTTCCGAGCGGAGTGGCGGTCGACGGCGATGGCAACCTGTACGTGGCCGATCGCATGAACGGGCGGATCCAGCGCTTCACATCCGAGGGCGCGTTCGACTCGGACTTCGGTCCCGGCCTGGCCACCGGCGAGGACGAGCTGCAGCAGCCCGTGCGCCTGGCCACCTGGGACGGCTTCGCCATCACCCCGGCGGCGACCATCGACATCCCTGGCGCGCGCGTCTTCGTCGTGGACGCGGCCAACGGCCGTCTGCGAATCTACGAGGACAGCCGCTGGACCCCGTTCCGCAACCAGGGCTGACCGCGCACCGCAACCGCGAGCGAGCGCGCAACATTCCGGGTCCGGCCCCGTAGGGGAGTCATCGCTCCCCCTTTGCTGGTCCCCTCTCGCCGAGGCTCGCGCCCGCCATGCTCAGCGTCACCAATCTCTCCAAGCACTACGGGGAGATCCGTGCGGTCGACGGCGTCGGATTCGACGTCGCCGCCGGGCGGATCTTCGGCCTGCTCGGCCCGAACGGGGCCGGCAAGACCACCATCATCTCCATGATCGCCGGCCTGGTGTCGCCGGCCACGGGACGCGTCGAGGTCGACGGCATCGACCTCGCCCGCGATCCGGCGGCCGTGAAGCGGCGTCTGGGCGTCGTGCCCCAGGAGATCGCCCTGTACGAGGACCTGACCGCCCGCGAGAACCTGGCCTTCTGGGGCGGGATCTACGGGCTGCGCGGCAAGGAGATGGACCACCGCCGCGACGAACTGCTCGAGCTGGTGGGCCTGGCCGACCGCGCCCGCGAGCCCGTGAAGAACTTCTCGGGCGGCATGAAGCGCCGGCTGAACCTGGCCCTGGGCCTGGTGCACCGGCCCCGGCTGGTGCTGCTCGACGAGCCCACGGTGGGCATCGATCCGCAGGCACGGATCAACATCCTCGACGTGGTCCGTGACATCGTCGCCGGCGGTACCACGGTGCTCTACACCACGCACTACCTCGAAGAGGCCGAGGATCTGTGCGACGAGCTGGCGATCATGGACCACGGCACCATCCACGCCAAGGGCACGATCGCCGAGCTCAAGGCCGAACTGGGCGAGGGCAGCGTGTTGACCGTGCAGGGCGCCTTCGAGAAGGAGGACGTGGCCCGCGTGGTCGAGGACCTCGACGGCGCGCGCCTGCTCGAGCTCGACGACGGCCGCGCCCTGGTGAACGTGCCGCTCGGTTCCGATGGCGTCGGACACACGCTCAAGGCGCTGTACGGCTCGGGACTGCCCCTGAGCGGGATCACGGTGAAGGAGCCCAACCTCGAGGACCTGTTCCTCAAGCTCACCGGCCGCGAGCTGCGTGACTGAGAGGAGGTCGCCGTGTTCTGGAGCCTGATCCGCAAGGACCTGATCCGTCGGTGGCGCAGTCCGGCCAGCACGCTGGTCATGCTGCTGTTCCCGTTCATGATGGCCGGGATGATCGGCGCGATCAGCAGCGGCCCCAGCGACCAGATCCCGCCGACGACGCTCTTCGTGCTCGACCGCGAGGACGGCCTGCTCGGGGGCTTCCTCACCGGCGGAGCCGTGCCCGAGGACTCCGGCTTCCGGCTCGAGGTGGAGAAGGTGGGCGAGGAGGGCTTCGCCCGCATGGAGAACGGCGAGGCGTCGGCCATGCTGGTGATCCCCGAGAGCTTCACCGAGGACCTGATCGAGGGCCGCACCACCACGCTGCGCCTGGTCCGCAACCCGGCCGAGAGCATCAAGCCCGAGATCCTCGAGCAGGGCACGTACGTGATCGCCACCTACCTCGACGTGGCGGTGAAGGTGCTCGGCGAAGAGCTCGAACAGATGTTCGACATGTTCGAGAGCGACGAGATGCCGTCGGTCCTCATGGTCACCCAGCTGTCGGCCGCCTTCTACGAACGCATTTCCCAGGCCGAGACCTATCTCTTCCCTCCCGTGGTGAGCATCGGCAGCACCAAGGAGGAGGGCGCACCGCGCCCGAACCTGTTCGGCTACGTGCTGGTCATGGTGAGCGTGATGAGCGTGCTGTTCGTGGCGATCCGCGCGGTCACGGACCTGTACGAGGACCAGCGCACCGGCATGCTGCGGCGGCAGCTGGCCACCCCGGTGCCGGTGGCGGCGCTGGTGAACGCCAAGGTGCTGTTCGCCGTGGTCTTCGGCGTGCTGGTCATGCTGATCCTGCTGGTGGCCGGCGCCCTCTTCGGGTGGTTCCAGGAGGCGGTGCCGGTGCACTGGGTGCTGCTGCACAG
>Ga0209949_1000086_pt1 | contig 52915 bp, 37 predicted proteins | sample SalPonC_black_MG_FD_185711 | JGI IMG/M metagenome (GOLD analysis project Ga0209949, IMG submission 185711) | Salt pond soil microbial communities from South San Francisco under conditions of wetland restoration - Salt Pond MetaG... | ecosystem: Environmental > Aquatic > Marine > Intertidal zone... | reverse complement strand
CCCGGCCGGAGCTTTTCCTGCATTATGGGCGTTCCAGTCATGACGAAGTTCCGGACCCCTATTATGGCGGCGAGAAGGGTTTCGACACGGTTCTGGACCTTATCCAGGAAGCCAGCGAAGGGCTTCTGGCAGAACTCCGGAAGACGCTGAATTGAACGTACTTCAGGAAGCTGTCAGCCTGCGGGACAAAAACAGCCTGGGCATTGACGCGAGCGCCCGTTACTTTACCCGCGCGCGCTCCACCGATGACCTTCGCCACGCCATTGCATGGGCCGATGCGCAGAATCTTGAGACCCTGATTCTTGGCGGTGGCAGCAACCTGGTGTTTGCCGGGGATTTTTCGGGGCTGGTTGTGCAGGTGGGAATAACCGGCCGCTGCTGGCAGGAAATAAATAGTGACTCGGCCGTTCTTGAGCTCGGGGCCGGTGAGCCCTGGCACGATTGTGTGCTTTATGCGGCGAAGGCCGGTTATCGCGGCTTTGAGAATCTGGCGCTGATTCCGGGCACGGTGGGCGCTGCGCCGGTTCAGAATATCGGTGCCTATGGCACCGAACTGTCAGACACCATGGTGGATCTGACCGCCCTGGACCGTACCACGGGAAAGGTAATCCGGCTTACCAATGAACAGTGCCGGTTCAGCTACCGGGACAGTCTGTTCAAGCATGAGCCCGGGCGCTACATCATTATTCGGGTCCGCTTCCGGTTGTCGCGGACCCGCGACCTGCAACTGCAATACCATGACCTGAAAGACTACTTCAGTGACCAGGACACCAGCCAGCTCACGCCATCCGATGTGGCTCAGGCCGTGATGGCCGTGCGTCGACGAAAGCTGCCCGACCCGGACCAGCTTCCCAATGTCGGCAGTTTTTTCAAGAACCCTGTTATTCCGGGGACCGAATGGCGTTCCCTGAAAGAGCGTCACCCCGATCTGGCCGGATACCCGGCAGAAGATTCCGCCAAAGTGGCCGCGGCATGGTTGATCGATCAGTGCGGCTGGAAGGGCTACCGCAATGACCGGGTGGGGGTGCACAACCGTCAGGCTCTGGTGCTGGTCAATCACTCGGATGGAAGCGGACAGGATGTTCTGAACCTCGCCTCCCGCATCCGGGAGGACGTGCAGTCAAGATTCGGCGTCAGGCTTGAAATCGAGCCCGGTGTCGTCGGCGGTGCCACTACCGGGCTCTGAAGTCAAAGGCCGGTTCGCGGGGACTTGCCGATCAGGAAGGCAAGGGTTTCACCCAACGGAATGTCCTGCTTTTCGGCATCGCGACGACCCTTGTATTCCAGCGTTCCAGCTTCCAGCCCGCGTTCAGATACTACAAAGCGATGGGGAATACCGATCAGCTCCATGTCTGCGAACTTCACGCCAGGCCGCTCTTTCCGGTCGTCCAGCAGGACATCAAAACCTGCCTGCCTGAGTTGCGCGTAAAGCCGTTCACCAGCCTCCTGCACCGGCGGTGATTTGTGACCGTTGAGGACGACAATCGCCACTTCAAATGGTGCGATCGCATCCGGCCAGATAATACCCTTGTCGTCGTGGTTCTGCTCGATGGAAGCAGCCACGATGCGTGATACCCCGATACCATAGCAGCCCATCTCGAGGATGTTGTTTTTGCCGTTTTCGTCCAGAACCGTGGCGTTCATGGCCCTGCTGTATTTGTTACCGAGCTTGAAGATATGACCCACTTCGATGCCCCGGCGGATTTCCAGTGTGCCTTTGCCGTCCGGGCTCGGATCACCTTCCACGATGTCACGCAGGTCTTCAACGCGGGCCAGTGGCAGATCCCGTTCCCAGTTAACGCCGGTCAGGTGATAACCCTCCTTGTTGGCACCACACACGAAGTCCGCCAGATGAGCCGCGCTGCGGTCGACGATTACCGGCACCGACAGATTGACCGGGCCAATGGAGCCTGCCTTGCAGCCGATGGCCTGCTCGATTTCCTCATCGGTAGCCATGGTGAGCGGTTCCGCCACACCGGCAAGGTTCTCGGCCTTGATTTCGTTAAGGTTGTGATCGCCACGCAGAATCAGCGCGACCAGGCCGCCGTTGCCTTCGTCATCGTCACCGGCGTCCGCCTTCACCAGCAGGGTCTTTATCGTTGCCGTGGCATCAATTCCCAGGAAAGCGGCAATTGCGTCGATCGTGCGCTGCCCGGGTGTTGCCACCTCTTTCATCTCTTCCGAGGGGGCAGGTCGCTCGCCCCGGGGTGGCAGCGCTACCGCTTTCTCGATATTCGCGGCATAGCTGCTCCCGGTGCTGAAGACAATGGCATCCTCGCCCGAAGCCGCCAGCACATGGAATTCGTGGGACGCGCTGCCACCGATGGCGCCGGAATCTGCTTCTACCGGGCGATAGTCCAGGCCCAGGCGATCAAAGATTGAGCAGTAGGTCTGGTGCATTACCTGATAGGTGTCATTCAGGGATTCCCTGGTGAGGTGAAACGAATAGGCGTCCTTCATGATGAACTCACGGGCGCGCATGACGCCGAAACGAGGACGACGCTCATCCCGGAATTTGGTCTGGATCTGGTAAAAATTTGCCGGCAGTTCCTTGTAGCTTTTCAGCTCGTTACGAATCACGTCGGTAATCACTTCTTCATGAGTCGGGCCAAAGCAGAAGTCCCGGCCATGACGATCCTGCATCCGCAGCAGTTCGCCCCCGTATTGCTCCCAGCGTCCTGATTCCTGCCACAGCTCAGCCGGCTGAATGGCGGGCATGAGAATTTCCTGGGCGCCGCTTTTGTCCATTTCCTGGCGGACAATCCGCTCGACTTTGCGCAACACGCGAAGCCCCAGGGGCAACCAGGTGTAAAGACCGGAGGCGAGTTTGCGAATCATGCCGGCCCGGAGCATCATCTGGTGGCTGATGATCTCGGCGTCTGCGGGGGTCTCTTTCTGGGTGGCGATCAGAAAACGGCTTGCTTGCATAATGGTGTCCGTCAGCAATTATTGGAATTGGTGATGAGCCCGAAACTACTAATGAGTAGGAAAGTAGGCGGACACGTCCGCCTGCTTTCTTTCAGCTTAGTATGCTTTCAAAGACTTACAGTTCCCGCCATTGTACGGAGCCAATCAGACAAGGTACAGACAGAGACTGGCGGTTGGGTCGATGTATGACCCGGCCACGGCCTCAACTGGCCAGGTATCCCAGGGGTAATGAAGTGCTGTCGATCACCCGCCTGAGCACGAAGCTGGAGTGTACACCGCTGACGCCCTGAATCCGGGTGATACGGTTCAGCAGGAAGTGATGGTAATGGTCCATGTCCGGCACCACCACTTTCAGCATGTAATCGGCATCCTGACCGGTGATCAGGTAGCACTCCTGGATCTCAGGATACTCGCCCACCTTTGATTCGAACTCGGCAAAGCGTTCCGGGGTGTGACGGTCCATGCCAATCAGGATAATGGCGGTCAGTGACAGTCCCAGTTTCTTGTGATCCAGAATCGTTACCTTTTGCCGGATAATGCCCGCCTCCTCGAGTGCCCGTACCCGTCGAAGGCAGGGAGAAGGTGAGAGGCCGACCTTGTCGGCCAGTTCCTGATTGGTCAACGCCCCGTCCTGCTGCAGTTGCTCCAGAATATTGCGATCAATTCTGTCTATTTTAATCAGTTTCTGGCTATTGTCTGACATAAAAATCCACCTTTAACGTTAATTGCGCAATAAAGAGATAATAATTAAACTTTTACTGGCGAAAAAGCAATCATTAACCCCGCCAGAGCCTGTAAGCTGTTACTCAATCACAGAAATCGAATTCTCCGGTAGCAAGGAACACAACGCTATGGCTTTTGACCATCGGAAATACATCCCCTTCAGGCCGGTCGCCAAAACAGACCGCCGCTGGCCTGACCAGATTATTGAGAAAGCACCACGCTGGTGTGCGGTGGATCTTCGTGATGGTAATCAGGCACTGGTAAAACCCATGACAGTTGCCCAGAAGCAGCGGATGTTCGATTTGCTGGTTAAAGTCGGCTTCAGGGAAATCGAGATCGGGTTTCCGGCCGCCAGCCAGCCGGATTTCGATTTCTGCCGCAAGCTGATTGAAGAAGACCGGATTCCGGAAGATGTGCAGATTCAGGTTCTCACCCAGGCTCGCCCGGAGCTGATCGAACGTACCTATAAAGCGCTTGAGGGCGCCAGGCGGGCAATTGTCCACGTCTACAATTCTACCTCGACGGTGCAGCGTGAGCAGGTGTTCGGCATGGACCGGGAAGGGGTTAAAGAGGTCGCCGTGAACGGCGCCCGGGTAGTGAAGGCGATCGCCGAAAAGTATCCGCACACCGAATGGACCTTTCAGTATTCCCCTGAGAGCTTTACCGGGACCGAGATGGATTACGCCGCAGAAGTGATTGATGCGGTAAACGATATCTGGCGCCCGGACCAGGGCCAGCCGGTGGTGATTAATCTGCCGGCAACCGTTGAAATGGCGACACCCAATGTGTTCGCCGACCAGATTGAATGGATCTGTGATCGCCTGCGCTATCGCGAACATATTGCCATCAGCGTACACACCCATAATGACCGGGGTTGTGCGGTCGCTGCCGCCGAGCTTGCGGTGATGGCGGGTGCTGATCGGGTTGAGGGTACCCTGATGGGCAACGGTGAGCGGACCGGCAATATGGATCTGGTAACCATGGCCATGAATATCTATTCCCAGGGCATCGACCCGATGCTGGATCTCTCCGGCATCGCCGAGATCACCGATGTGGTGGAAGCCTGCACCCAAATCTCGACCCACCCCAGGCATCCGTACGCGGGCGAGCTGGTGTTTACCGCGTTTTCCGGCAGTCACCAGGACGCGATCCGCAAGTGCCTGGCCCAACGGCGCGATGGCGACCGCTGGAACGTGGCCTATCTGCCGATTGATCCCCGCGACCTGGGGCGCCGGTACGAGGAAGTCGTACGTATCAACAGTCAGTCCGGTAAAGGCGGGGTCGCCTATGTGCTGGAGCGGGACTACAACATCAGTCTGCCGCGCTGGCTGCAGATAGAGTTCAGCAAGGTGGTACAGCGTGAGGCCGAGACCAACGGCGGCGAGATTGATTCGATGACCATTCACCGGCTGTTCGAAAACTGCTACCTGAAGGTCAACAAAGCCTGGGAGTTGCGCTCATACGATCTGCATCGGGACGATAATGGCGTTCATGCGACGGTGACTATCGGTGCGCAAACCAGCCCCACGACCATCACTGGCCATGGGCTGGGTGCCGTGGAAGCAGTCTCGGCGGCGCTGGAAAAGCTGTTTGATGTCGCCATCGCCGTAGAGGCCTATGACGAGTTCGCCCTGAGTGAAGGCACCAGGGCGAATGCGCTTGCCTGTATCCGGGTGACTGCGAACGGCGAGCACTGCAGTGCCGCTGCGCTGGCGGAAGATACCACTTCGGCGACATTGCAGGCGCTTTTCAGTGCGGTTTCGCAAGTGGTGGGAACGGATCCATCGACCGCCGCCGGGACCGTCCACGAAGCGGCCAGCGTCTGAAGTTACTTTGCCTGCGGCTGACACAGAAAAGCCGGCTTTCGCCGGCTTCTGCTTTTCCCTGTTTCCGTGAGGGGCAAAGGGCGGGTCGGTAACTCCAGTGTGTCAGACCGGCGTTACGTTCTCCGCCTGAGGACCTTTCGGGCCCTGCGTTACAGTGAACTGAACCTGCTGACCTTCTGTCAGGGTACGGAACCCGCTGGCGTTGATTGCACTATAGTGAACGAATACGTCACTGCCACCGTCCTGGGCGATGAAACCAAAGCCTTTGGACTCGTTGAACCATTTTACATGGCCTGTTTTGGTATCTGACATTGATCTTTACCTGTATTTCTGTAATTTTTTCCCTCACGGGAGCTTCCGGCCGCTAACAGCCTGTTTTCAGTATAGCCTGCGTATGCAGAGCGTCAACGCCGTTCCTGTCATTTTTATCAAAATTTAAATGATAAAAAACAATAGGTTAGGGTTTTCTAGGATTTCAGTTGCGTGCTCAACTCTTCCAGGATAGCGGGATCATCAATGGTGCTTGGCACCTTGTACTCCTCGCCATCCGCGATCTGCCTGATTACCCGTCGCAGAATTTTTCCCGACCGGGTCTTGGGCAGGCGCTCAACGACCAGTGCACGCCGGAAGCAGGCAACAGCCCCGATCCGGTCGCGGACGATCTCCACCAGTTCCTCTTCCAGTTCGTCGTGACCGATGGTGGCACCGTCCTTGACCATCACCAGCCCGATGGGGACCTGGCCTTTCATGTCGTCCTGGGCGCCCACGACGCAGCATTCCGCGACGGCCGGGTGGCTTGAAACCGCCTCTTCCATTTCACCGGTTGACAGCCGATGGCCTGCCACGTTGATGACATCGTCGGTCCGGCCCATGACAAACACGTAGCCGTCCTCGTCCAGAAAGCCGCCGTCGCCGGAGGTGTAAAAACCGGGAATGGGGTCGAGATAGGTTTCGCGGAAGCGATCATCGTCGCCCCAAACCGTGGTCATGCAACCCGGCGGCAAGGGCAGCTTTATGGCAATCTGGCCCTGTTCACCGGCTGGCATCTGGGAGCCATCGAAGTCCACGATCTGCACATCGAAACCGGGGGAGGGCACGGTCGCAGATCCAGGTTTGGTGGGCATATGTTCCAGGCCGATAGGGTTGCAGCAGATTGCCCAGCCGGTTTCGGTCTGCCACCAGTGATCCAGCACCGGCAGGCCGGAATGTTCCTTAAGCCAGTCATAGGTTGCCGGGTCCAGGCGTTCACCCGCCAGAAACAGTCTCTTGAGGGAGGTGATATCGTACTGTCCCATCAGGTCGGCTTCGGGGTCCTCCTTGCGGACGGCCCTGAACGCCGTGGGCGCGGTGAACAGGAAGTTTACCTTGTGTTCCTGAACGACTCGCCAGAAAGCTCCGGCGTCCGGCGTTTTGACCGGCTTTCCTTCATAGACAATAGTGGTGCACCCGGCCAGCAGCGGTGCATAAACGATGTAGCTATGTCCCACTACCCAGCCTACGTCCGAAGCGGCCCAGAACACATCTCCGGGACCGGCGTCATACACCAGGTCCATGCTGTAACGCATGGCGACAGCGTGGCCGCCATTATCACGGACAACACCCTTGGGCTTGCCGGTGGTTCCGGAAGTGTAGAGAATATACAGCGGGTCGGTTGCAGCCACCGGAACAGGGCTGGCGGGAGTGGCACCGGCGACGAACTGCTGCCAGTCAAAGTCACGGCCCTCGGTCAGGCTGGCTTCAGCCTGCGGGCGCTGGTAGACCACGCAGAACTCCGGCTTGTGATCGGCCTGTTCTATGGCCCTGTCGACCAATGGCTTGTACTCGATAACTTTTTTCACCTCGATACCGCAGGAGGCCGTAATCAGGGCTTTTGGCGCAGCGCCATCAATTCTGACAGCAAGCTCGTTGGCCGCGAATCCGCCGAAAACGACGGAATGGATGGCACCGAGTCGGGCGCAGGCCAGCATGGCAATGACCGCTTCCGGAATCATCGGCATGTAGATGATAACCCGGTCGCCTTTTTCAATGCCGCGGCTTTTCAGTGCCCCGGCGAACAGTGCAACTTCCTCGGTAAGCTCACTGTAGGTGTAGGAGCGCTGGTTGCCGGTAACCGGGGAATCGTAGATCAATGCTTTCTGGTCACCGCGCCCGGCACGGATGTTGGCATCGAGGGCCGCATCTGAAGTATTGATAGTACCGTCGGGAAACCACTCGCCATGTCCGTTATCCTTGGCCTGCCAGATGGTTTTGGGAGTTTCCATCCAGCTCACCTGGGCCGCTTTTTCCCGCCAGAATTCGTCGGGAGTTTCCATGGAACGTCTGAATTCTTTCTCGTAGCTCATGCGGTGCACCTTGCCTTTCCGTTGATATCGCTGAAATAATCTAACCTAAAGTGTATGAGCTGGTGAGGCCAGTAGACCATCGGCTAAGAGTTTATACTTATGAGCCCGATAGCTATTCAGAATGCACCGCGGTGACCCTTGCTTCAAGACGGCCGCGGGCAACCCGGGCGGTAACCCGGTCCCCCGTTTTCAGGTCTGCTGCAGAGCGGATGATACTGCCCCTGTCGTCCTGCACAATGGCGTAACCGCGACCGAGTGTGGCAAGAGGGCTGACCACATGAAGAGTTTGCGCCAGATGCTCCAGCCGGCTGTTCTGCCGGTCAATTCGCTGGTCGACCGACGCCCCCAGACGCTGGTTCAGACTGTCGAGGTGGTCCCGACTATCAGCGAGGCGACGGACCGGGGATTGTAGCGACAGTCTCCGGGTCAGATGGCTTGCACGCGTGTCAGAGCGTTCAAGCGTCTGACCAATGGCCTTGCCCAGTCGCAGGTCGAGCTCGTCCATGCGCTGGGCCTTGTCCAGCAGCTCCCGCCGCGGATCGCGAAGGCGTGCACTCAGGTGCCGGAGTGATGTTTCGATCCGGGTCAGGGCGCGTCTGGTGGCTCCGGCCAGCCGGAGTTCGCTTTCCCGCAGCTGTTTGCTCCAGGCGTCCTGGTCCGGTGAGATTTTTTCCGCCGCTGCCGAGGGGGTCGGCGCTCTGAGGTCCGCAACAAAGTCGGCGATGGTTACATCAACTTCGTGGCCGACAGCGCTTATGGTAGGCAGCGCTGATGCGGCTATGGCGCGGGCCACGGCTTCTTCGTTAAAGCACCAGAGGTCTTCCAGGGAGCCACCACCACGGCCAATGATCAACACGTCTGCTTCCGCGTGGGTATTGGCAGCCTTGATGGCCCGGATGATATCGGCGGTGGCCGCTTTGCCCTGCACGGCTGTGGGGTAGAGGGTGACCGGGATTGATGGGCAGCGCCTGGCAAGCACCGTCAGGATGTCGTGAATCGCCGCGCCAGTTGGCGATGTCACCACGCCAATACGGCGGGGCAGCGTTGGCAGTGGTTTCTTTCGTGCCACATCAAACAGGCCTTCCTGTTGCAGGCGGGCCTTCAGGGCCTCGAATGCCTGTTGCAGGGCTCCGGTTCCGGCGGGTTCGATCTGCTCAACGATGATCTGGAAATCACCACGGTTTTCATAAAGCGTTACTTTTCCGCGGATGCGGACCTGGTCGCCTTCTCTCGGAGTTTCGCGCACGCGCTGGTTAAAGCTCCGGAACATGGCGCAGCGAACCTGGCACCTGCTGTCCTTGAGCGAGAAATACCAGTGGCCGGAAGACGGCCGGGACAGACTGGACAGCTCACCTTCTACCCATACCTGAAGGAAGCTGGCCTCAAGAAGATGCCTGGCCTGGTGGTTCAGTTCAGTGACGGAAAGGGCCCTGGTCACAAGCAAACTCCAGTGGGTTGTATACGCAAATGCCGAAAAGGGAAGAGCAAAAGTAACGGAATTTCAGAAAGATGCAAACGGATGTTCGAAGGTGGACGGTTTACTGTCATTGGCCGCGCATTTATAATAGGTCGATTAGGAATTTTGTTTTGCCGCCCCGTTTGAAGCGGCATCGGAGTTCTCCAATCTAGCACGTTCAAAAGGCGGATCCCAATGCTGCGAATTGCCGAAGAAGCCCTCACGTTTGACGACGTTCTGCTGGTTCCAGGGCGCTCCGATGTCCTGCCACACGAGGTAGACCTGCAAACCTGGCTGACCAAAGGCATCAGGTTGAATATCCCGCTACTGTCGTCGGCGATGGATACGGTCACCGAGGCGGAACTCGCCATTGCCATGGCCCAGGAAGGTGGTATCGGCATCATGCACAAAAGCATGTCGGCAGAGATGCAGGCAGCTGCCGTACGCAAGGTGAAGAAATATGAGAGCGGCGTGGTGAAAGACCCGATTACCGTGACCCCGGAAACCACCGTTCGCGAGCTGGTGGATATCACCGCGGCCAATAATATTTCCGGGCTGCCGGTGGTGGCTGGCAACGAGCTGGTCGGCATCGTGACTGGCCGGGATATCCGCTTCGAGAGCCGCATGGAAACCCTGGTTCGCGACATCATGACCGGCAAGGATCGCCTGGTCACAGTGAAAGAAGGTGCAGACCTGGAAGACGTAAAGGGGCTGCTGCATCACAACCGTATCGAGAAAGTTCTGGTCGTCAATGATGACTTCCAGTTGCGCGGACTGATCACTGTGAAAGACATCCAGAAGGCCAAGGATTATCCGCTTGCCTGCAAGGATGATCAGGGCCGGTTGCGGGTCGGCGCCGCGGTAGGCACGGGTAGCGATACCGACGCCAGGGTTAATGCCCTGGTTGAGGCCGGTGTTGATGTCATTGTTGTTGATACCGCTCACGGCCACTCAAAAGGCGTTATCGACCGGGTACGCTGGATCAAGCAGACCTATCCGGATGTTCAGGTTATCGGTGGTAATATCGCAACATCGGCAGCCGCTATTGATCTGGCCGATGCCGGAGCCGATGCGGTGAAGGTTGGCATCGGGCCCGGCTCAATCTGTACTACCCGCATTGTGGCGGGCATTGGTGTGCCGCAGATTACTGCGGTATCCAACGTTGCAGAGGCCATGAAAGGTCGTGGTGTGCCGGTTATTGCCGACGGCGGCATCCGGTTTTCCGGTGATATTTCCAAGGCTATTGTCGCGGGTGCGCACAGCGTGATGATCGGCAGCCTGCTGGCGGGAACTGACGAAGCGCCGGGCGAAATCGAGCTTTATCAGGGCCGGAGCTACAAAGCCTATCGTGGCATGGGGTCGATTGGTGCCATGGGCAAGGGCTCGGGCGACCGTTACTTCCAGGATGCCAGCAAGGGCATCGAAAAGCTGGTTCCTGAGGGTATTGAAGGCCGTGTTGCCTGCAAAGGCCCGATGCGCAACATTGTTCACCAGTTGATGGGCGGGCTGCGCGCATCGATGGGCTACACCGGAAGTGCGACCATGGAAGAGATGCGCACCAGACCGGAATTCGTCCGGATTACCAACGCGGGTATGCGCGAGAGCCATGTGCATGATGTGACCATTACCAAAGAAGCTCCCAACTACCGGATCGGGTAAACCGGCCTGTTCTTTCTGATCTGAGGATTCCATGGTTCACAACATCCACGACCACCGCATTCTGATTCTCGACTTCGGTTCCCAGTACACCCAGTTGATTGCGCGCCGGGTTCGTGAAATCGGCGTCTACTGTGAAGTCAGAGCGTTCGATATCACTGATGAAGCACTGGCTGAGTTTGCGCCGAAAGGCATTATTCTCGCCGGTGGTCCGGAATCCGTAACCGAGCTTGGCGGGCCGCGGGCGCCGGAGGGCCTGTTTGAGCGCGGAATTCCGGTTCTGGGGATCTGCTATGGCATGCAGGCCATGGCGGAGCAGCTTGGTGGCCGGGTCGTCAGTTCCGACAAGCGCGAATTTGGTTACGCCCAGGTCAAGGTAAGAGCCAGTGGCCCTCTTTTAAACGATATTACCGACCACCTGACGGCCACGGGTGAATCCCTGCTGGATGTCTGGATGAGCCATGGCGACAAAGTGGTGAAGATGCCCGATGGTTTCGAGCTGCTGGCGTCCACTGAAAGCGCCCCGGTTGCGGCCATGCAGCACACAGAACGTCACCTCTATGGCGTGCAGTTTCACCCGGAGGTGACTCATACGCTCCAGGGCAAGCGCATTCTGGAGCACTTCATCCTTAACATCTCGGGCTGTGAAGCGCTCTGGACCCCGGCCAGGATCGTCGATGATGCGATTGCACAGATCCGCAATCAGGTTGGCAATGACAAGGTGCTGCTGGGCCTGTCCGGTGGTGTCGACAGCTCCGTTACCGCAGCGTTGCTGCACAAGGCGATCGGTGATCAGCTTACCTGCGTGTTCGTCGACAATGGCCTGTTACGCCTCCACGAGGGCGATCAGGTGATGGACATGTTTGCCAACAACATGGGTGTGAGGGTGATTCGCGTAGATGCCGAGGACCTGTTCCTGTCCAAGCTGAAGGGCGTTGATGATCCGGAAGCCAAACGCAAGATAATCGGTAACACCTTTATTGATGTGTTCGACGCCGAGGCGACGACCATCAGGGATGTCAACTGGCTGGCCCAGGGCACCATCTACCCGGACGTGATTGAATCTGCCGCATCGAAGACGGGTAAGGCTCACGTCATAAAGTCCCACCATAATGTCGGCGGGCTGCCCGAAACCATGAAAATGAAACTGGTGGAGCCGCTACGTGAGCTGTTCAAGGATGAGGTCCGTCGCATCGGCCTGGAGCTTGGCCTGCCCTATGACATGGTTTATCGCCACCCCTTCCCGGGGCCCGGCCTGGGTGTGCGGATTCTGGGCGAAGTCAAAAAGGAATACGCCGACATCCTCCGTCGTGCCGATGCCATCTTTCTGGAAGAGCTGCACCGGGGTGGTTTTTACCACAAAACCAGCCAGGCCTTCGCCGTGTTCCTGCCGGTCAAATCCGTCGGCGTTGTCGGCGATGCCCGTCGCTACGAATACGTCGTTGCGCTACGGGCGGTGGAAACCATCGATTTCATGACCGCGCGCTGGGCCCATCTGCCCTATGATCTGCTCGAGACAGTGTCCAACCGGATTATCAACGAGATCACCGGCGTGTCGCGAGTCACCTACGACGTCTCCTCCAAGCCTCCTGCCACCATTGAGTGGGAGTGAGAGGCACTGACAGGAAATTTATGGCCCGGCCCGCAAAGTTTTTGCGGCCCGGACGCAGGTGTTTACTGTGCAGTGATTGAGGCCTCTTCCACCAGGGTGGGGTAGAAGTAACCCATGCCAAAATCGGTATCGAGCTTGACGGTACCGGTGGCCGTGACCTGGTCACCCACCTGGGCGGTGTCCTGACTGGTGAGAATCAGCCGTCCGTTGTCACCACTGCCGGTGCCGTCCTCCACGTGGACGAAGTTGCGGCGCATGATGCCATTGTTCACCTTGACCACTTCGCCAGAGACGGACACCTGCTCACCGCTCAGGGCCTGGCGCTGTTCGTGAACCTCGGCCACGCTAAGGGTTTCGGCGAAGGCGGCAGGGCTGGCCAGCAGGGTGGTGAGTGCCACTCCGGAGAGGGTCTTTTTCAGAGGCTTCATAAGAAGATCCTTGTCTTGATAAGAATAATCGCGTGTCCATCATATAGGCTAGCGGGGGCGCGCGGCAATTCGGCTGTTGCCGAGCGGCCCACTGCTGGTGGACTCGGGTTAAAAGGGGGTTTATTCTTTCTTTATTTTAATCAATCAGGTCTAAGGAGAGTACCATGTCACGTTCATTTCAATTCGGTTTTCTGGCTGCCGGTTTGCTGGCTGCAGCGCCCCTTGCACAGGCTTACGAGAGTGGTGATGTGCTGTTGCGCGCCGGCCCGGCACTGGTAGACCCTGACGCTACCAGCACGGATATAAATTCCCAGGGCCTGGGCGTGCTTGACGGCTGGCGGGTTGATGTCCAGTCCGCCACCGCCCTGGGTATAACCGCCACCTATATGCTGACCTCCCATATCGGCGTCGGGCTGCTCGCTTCCACGCCCTTCAAACACGACATCGTTGGCGCGGGTGTGCTTGGCGGAGCGGGGAAACTGGCGGAAACCAAGCATCTGCCGCCAACCCTTACACTGCAGTACTTCCCCATGCCCAGCGGCTCCAATATCCAGCCCTATGCTGGTGTCGGGGTCAATTACACCATCTTCTTTGACGAGCAGACCACGGGCACCCTCACCGGCGCCATTGACCAGGGTGTCAGTGGCGCCCAGGTCGACAGTACGGAGCTGCGGCTGGAGGACAGCATCGGCCTGGCCGCGGAATTGGGTGTGGATATCATGCTGGACAGCAATTTTGGTCTGAACGCTGCCGTCTGGTGGGCGGATATTGATACCGACGGCACCATCATTGCCAGGGAGGGGAACACCGCCGTGGATGCCGCCTTTGTCGATGTTGACATTGATCCCCTGGTCTACATGATAGGCTTCACCTACCGCTTCTGAACCCGGTGCCGTTCACCGGCTTACTCGCCTTGTCGGGGGCCGGTGGACGGCGCCTTCTTCCGGGCCGGGCCCGGCCCCGCCTTTTCCAGGTTACTTCGCAGGCAATCTGGCTCTGCAGCTGACGACCCCGAAAAACCATCGGTTCAACTCAGGATGCTGGCTTATGCAGTCCGGATTCTGGAATATTGAATGGGTGAAAGGGCGTTTTATTCTTCCTCTACTGCTTTTGTCTCTATGCCACCTGACGTAGTTTTGATTTTGGTCAATTTGATTGCGGCCAATCTTACCTACGCTACTCTCATGAAAGTAATTTATCAAGACGAAAGAGCCCGGGCGGGTGAGGGCTTTGAGCTACATCAAGTATTACCCAATTAAAGAGATTCCCCCTTTACGAGGCATAACACCCTGAGTAGAAAAGATGTTATGAAAACTTAATGAGGTCGTCCCAGGACTGCCGCACGAGACTGCGGCAGCTTTGTGGCAGGAAGCGGGATTAAAAGGAGTTCATAAAAATGAAAGCGATGAGAGAAACATTAACAACACGGGGCCTGAAAGGCCTTATCGGCAAGGGGCTGGGCATCTCGAGCCTGGCCTTGTTGCTCGGCCTTTCGGGCTGTAATGATGACGCTGACGTAATTGTCACGTCGCCGCCGGCACAGGATTCATCACCGACTTCCCCTTCCTTCAACCAGGTGCCTGGTGAGCTGCAGGTTACAATTACCGATCTGGAAGTCAGCAGCCCCCCGGTGGTGAACTTCCGGATTGAGGATGGCAACGGTTTCGCCTTTGATGCCCTGGCAGATGGTGTGGCGAGTTTCACCATTGCCAAACTGGTACCGGGCAGCGACGGCAACACCAGCCGCTGGCAGAGTTACATCAACCGCACGGAGGAGCAGACAGCCGGCGATCCGGGCCCGGCTCCGGTTGGCACCACCACTACCCAGGCGGCCACGGACAGTGGCGGCACCCTGGTCAATAATTTTGACGGCACCTACACTTACACCTTCGGCACCGACATCACTGATGTCTCTCAAACCGAAGGCGTCACCTATGAGCCTGACCTGACCCACCGCGTGGCCATGTACACCAACGCCCGCGCCACCTATCTGGGTGAGCCTCTGCCAGTAGTCAATGCTGCCTACGAGGAAGTGCCGGCCAGTAACCTCACCGAGGGCATTGATTCCCGCAAGATCGTCGCCCAGGAAACCTGTAACTCCTGCCACGGCGACCTGGCCATCCACGGCGGTTCCCGCAAGGACGTTGACCTCTGTGTGACCTGTCACAATCCTGGCAGCACCGATGCCAACAGTGAGCGCACCGTCGATTTCCGGGTGATGATCCACAAGATCCATATGGGCGACGAACTGCCCAGTGTTGTAGCGGGCGGCGAATATGCCATCTGGGGCTTCCGGGATTCCAAGCACGACTACTCTGACGTAGGTTTTCCACAAAGCCCGGAAAACTGCCTGACCTGTCACGACCCGGACAATACCGACACACCCGATGCGGCCAACATCGCCAACAACCCCAGCATCGAGGCCTGCGGCGCCTGTCATGACGATGTCAATTTCAGCACCGGAGACGGTCATACCGGCCGGAACATTGCAGTGACAAACGCCGAATGTTCAACTTGTCACCGGGATGGCGGCTTTGCCGGGCCGGTTCGGGATTCCCATATTGTCCCAAGCACCGCCGCTGGCGAGTTGTTCGAGTACAATATTCTGGAGGTCACTGACACAGCCCCGGGGCAGACGCCAATCGTACGCTTCTCGGTTACCAACCCTACCGCCGGGGATGCAGCCTACGACATCAACAACGACCCACAGTTTACCACCGGCGGCACTGCGCGGCTGGCAGTTATTCTGGCATGGAATACCGGCGACTACACCAACGAGGGTAGCGGTTCTGCCCCGGGCAAGGTTGTTTCGATGGATCCGGTAGGTTCAGCGACCAATAATGGCGATGGCAGCTTCAGTATTACCGCTGGTACCCCGATCCCCGCAGATGTAACGGGCTCAGGCGCAGCGGCGATCGAAGGGCATCCGGCTGCCGCCGATGACGAAGGCGCTTTCACTATCCAGGCTAAAGTCACTGGTGCTGTTGAGTTCTTCCCCATTACCGACGCTGAAGCCCAGGCCCGCCGTGATGTGGTTGACGTGGCGAAGTGCCAGACCTGCCACGGTGTAAAGGATGGCCTGTCACTGCACGGCAACAACCGTACAGACAACATCCAGCTGTGTGTGACCTGCCACAACCCACGGGCAACCGATCTGGCTCAGCGCCCGGCCGATCCGGATGGAACCGATAATGAGGTCAATACCGCCGCGGTAGGCGAGGATGAGGAGCAGTCCATTGACTTCAAGCGGATGATCCATTCCATTCACGGTTCTGCTGTGCGGACTACCGACTACATTGTTTATGGATTCGGCAACAACTCCCATGACTTCACGGATCTGCGCTATCCGCGTGAGCCGAGTGACTGTGAGGCCTGCCATAATGAAGGCACCTATGAACTGCCCCTGGCAACCTCGGTGCTGGGCTCCACGATCGACACTGAAGCAACCGTTGCAAGTTCAAGCCCATTCGGCACCAGCAATTTCATTGGTGATGCCCTGGTACAGACCGATGACAGACTGATCAGCCCGGCTGCTGCCGCCTGTTCGTCCTGTCATGATGACGCGACCGCGCAACTGCATATGGAGCAGAATGGTGGTCAATTTGGCAACATTGCTGATGAAGGCGCCAATAGCCAAGGCTCCTGCGCAGTCTGCCATAGCGAAGGCAGCATTGCCGATGTCGGCGAAGTCCATCGCGGTGACTGAATACCGTCACGATGAGCGGGGCCTTGCCCCGCTCTGACTTCCACATGGAATCGGAGCGACAAACGGCAATGATAAACGCAAAGCTTCACAGAAAATGGCAACTGCCGGTACGCTGGTTTGCACTGGGACTGCTGCTGGTAATTGCCCTGTTCGGAGCCAGCCCGTCAGGGCTGGCTGCCGAGGGTGATGAAGCAGAACCGGAATACTCCCGCGATGGCGCAGACGCCTGTCTGCGCTGTCACGATGAGGACAGCGACTTTCCGGTACTGTCGATTCTGAAAACCCCCCACGCAGTTGCTGCAGATTCACGGACACCGTTCGCCCAGAAATCCTGCGAGTCCTGCCATGGCCCCGGCGCGGATCATGCCAAGCGGGTACGCTTTGGCCAGGAACGGCCGCCGATCCCGGCCTTTGGCAAGAACGCCATGTGGTCCGAGGAGAAACAGAACGGAATCTGCCTGGACTGTCACCAGCGTGATCAACAGATGCACTGGCAGGGAGGAACCCACCAACGCTCGGAAGTCGCGTGCGCAGACTGTCATAAGGTTCACGTGACTGAAGACCCGGTAACGGTAGCCAAGGAAGAGGCCAGGGTCTGTTACGACTGCCACCGGAACATTCAGTCCGAGGCCCACCAGATGTCATCCCATCCGATGAAGTTTGGTGAGATAGCCTGTTCTGACTGCCATGAGCCCCACGGTTCCCTGAACGAGGCCATGCTCAAGGAAATGACCTCCAACGACACCTGCTACGGCTGTCACGCGGAGAAACGCGGGCCTTTCCTCTGGGAGCACGCCCCGGTGGCGGATGACTGCACCAGCTGTCACCAGCCCCATGGCTCGAACCAGCCAGCACTGCTGACCCAGCGGCCACCGCTGCTGTGCCAGCAATGTCACTCCAGAGCGGGCCATCCCAGCATTGCCCAGACCCCGGACGGTTTACCCGCCGGAAACTCCTCGGGCTTCCTGCTCGGCGGTAGCTGCCTGAACTGCCACTCCCAGGTGCATGGTTCCAATCACCCCTCCGGGGCGAACCTGAGTCGTTAACGCATTGAGAAAGGAGAACAGTGCCATGCCTGCACCCAAGAAACGATGGACCGGTTCCCTGTATCTGGCGCTACTCGCCGGTGCCTCAGGTGTCTGGGCTCAAGGTGGAACGGAACCGCAGACCTGTGAGGGTTGCGACTTCGACTGGGGCACCCGGGGTTATCTGGAGCTCGGCCTGCTGGCGGCGGATAACGAGGATGTTGGTTATACAGGCTACAAGGGCCTGGACGATAACGGCTTCTACGCCAATGGCGGCGCCGTTGTCCGCTCCCGTAGCGAAACCGGGGACTACTGGTCTCTCAAAGCCGAAGACCTTGGTGTTGAGTCCCGTCGTGCAGGCCTGGAAGCCGGACACCAGGGAAGTTACCGCTACTTTCTCGACTATCGGGAACTGACCAGCGGCTATGACAGCAGCGCGGCCACGCCTTTCTCTGGTGTTGGCAGCGCCAACCTGACGCTGCCCAACAATTGGGTGCGGTCCAGCAGTACCGGCGGAATGACCGAGCTGGATGGTGCGCTGCGGAACATCACCCTGGAACTGAAGCGCAAAACCCTCGCTACCGGTTTCCAGTTCCTGCAGGGAGAGCACTGGGACTACAACTTCCAGTATACCGGGGATGAGCGGGACGGTACCCGGCAGAAAGGCGGCAGCTTCATATTCAACTCCGCTCTGCTGGCCGAGCCGGTGGAAGATATCACCCATCGATTCGATCTCTCGGTGGGTTACCTGGAAGACCTGTGGCAGGTGCGTCTGGCCTACCATGGCTCCTTCTACCGTAATGACCGCGAGCCGCTGGTGTGGGACAACCCCTTCTCCGACTTTAACGGCGAAGACCGCGGCAGGCTGGCGGCGGCACCTGATAACCAGTTCCATCGCCTGACCCTGTCGGGGGCCTACCGGCCCTGGAGCTGGCTACAGAGTTCCGGCCAGCTGGCTATCGGTCGGATGAGCCAGGATGAGACGTTTATACCCGCCACCATCAATGGCAACCTCGCCGCCGTTACGCTGCCGCGGGACAATCTGGACGCCGAGGTGGATACCCTCAATGCCCGGTTGCGTCTGGTCGGTGTGGTCGGCCGCCGGCTGACCCTCAATGCGGAAGGCTTCTACGACGAAAGGGATAACAAAACACCGGTGGAGGCCTACCAGCAGGTCAGTACCGATGTTTTTCTTGCCGGTTTACAGGAGAATCGCCCCTACAGCTTCGAGAAAAGCGGAGGCGAATTCAGTGCAGATTACCGCCTGATGAGGCGCACGACCCTGACCGGTGGCTACGGCCGCGAGCGCAAGGAGCAAACCCTTCAGGAAGTGGATGCAACCAATACGGACTCGGTATTTGCCCAGCTCCGCACCCGCGCCTGGGAGCATGCGGATCTGCGCCTGCGTCTGGAGCATGAAGACCGCGATATCGATGGCGAGTACGAGCCACTGGGGCTCGTTCCGGGGGAAAATCCGCTGTTGCGCAAGTACAATCTTGCTGATCGCGAACGGGATAAAGCTGGCCTTCGGGTCAACCTCTATCCCACAGATGCTGTCAGCGTTGGCATGCAGGCGGAATATGCCCGGGATGACTACCACAACTCCGGGATCGGTCTGACCGAATCCAAGGACCGGCTCTATTCCGCTGACGTAACCTGGTCACCGACCCATAATCTCAACAGTTATGTGTACCTGACCCGGCAGGTCATCAGCTCAGATATCGCCGGCAGCAACAATTTCGCCGGTCCCGACTGGTTTGCGGATTACAAGGACACGGTTCGCACCTTTGGCGGTGGCGTCCAGGCGAATGGCGTTGTGCCGGACCTGGATATGGGTCTGGATCTGAATTTTACCCGCTCCGAGGGTGACATCGGCATCCGCACCAGCACTTCGGACCAGGCATTCCCCGACCTGACAGCGGACCGGATCAGCCTGCAGCTGTATGGTGAATACGCCTACTCAGAGCGCTGGTCGTTCCGGCTCGACTATCTGGTGGAAAGCTATGATCAGGACGACTTTGCCATTGACGGGGTAGCGCCGGACACCATCAACAGTGTACTGACTCTTGGCCGTGAGAGCCCTGATTACCTGGTCCATGTGGTCGGCATTTCAACCAGATACCATTTCTGAACTTACGGCGATGAACGGGACTTGACAGACTCGCGCCGGGGCGATTGACTGAATCAGAAGATGGGCACCATCCCGGTGTGCCGCCGGTTTGGGGAAAGCACAATGCGCAAGTTGAATCGGGCATTCTGGTTTGGTCTCTCGATTGTTATTCTAAGCGCCTGTAGCCACCCACAAACGCGATACCTGAGCGCTACCAGCGCCGACAGCAACACGCTCTCGGACGCCAGTCTCCAACTCAACGCGTCTGCGCCCCCGCTCAATGTCGCCGAAGCAGTGGTTATGAGCGACAACGACGATTCGTTCGAGCACAAACTGCGTATGGTCCGCAGCGCTGACAGGCGCATCGACCTGGCCTATTACATCTTCGCCGACGACTACACTTCATCCGCTCTGAGCCGCGCGCTGATCAAGGCAGCGCAGCGCGGCGTGGCCGTTCGTATGCTGCTGGACTACCACGCAAACTATCAACATCTGGACCTGCTTTCGATGATGGAAGAGCAGGGCAACAGTGGCTCGGGAAGTCTGCAGGTGCGGCTGTACAATCGTCCAACCAGCAACATCGTAAAGGATGCGGTGTACCTGACCATGGGTTGCGGCGAGGTACGTCCGGAGGGACAGACGGCGGGTTGTGCCGAGGCCAAGTTCGCCGAAATCGAACGCTTGTTCGCCGATGAGCAAATAAACGGTACCGCCGCGGCGAAGCAGAACATTTCCAATCTTGATATCGGTAATTCCGGGCTCTTTCTTTCCGGACTCTATGGCAAGAACCCCAATCTGATGGCAATGGCGGTCTCGCAGGGGCAGAACATCGACATGACGGCAGTCCAGCAGGGGGCAGGGCAGTCCAGCAGCGAGAACGTGGAACAGCTCAGGCAACTGGGCAGAATCTACTGGCAGTCGCGTTTCGGCGCCGGCGTCGACCGTCTCGCAGGCAAGATCAAGCTCGGACTTGCCGGTTTGTTCTTCGGCGAGCAGATCGATCCTGTGTTCGACACCTTCACCGCCTATCTTCCCGCCGAACGACAAACAGATGCCGACGCCGCTCGCCGCGACTGGCGCTACCTGACCGAATTTCTGCACCACAAGTTTCTGCTGACAGACGAGGATGAACTGATGCTCGGCGGGCGCAATGTGGAGGACTCATACCACATGGCACCAAATCCGCTGACCAAAAAGTACGTTTTCATGGACACAGATGTGGCGCTGGCACTGCACGGCGGCGGCGATGCTCTGACCCGTTCGTTCGACCGTCTGTGGAGTTTCCGGACCATGGTCGCCGATCTGGCCGAGGTGCGCAGGCATGCGCCGAATGATTTTCTTGTCGCCAATGCAGCCGCCTCTGCCGCGTGCGCGGATCAGGAAGCCGACCGGAGCCGACATGCCGCCTGCCACCAGCAGGCGCTGGCGCAGGCGATCGGGCGCAGCCTGGCCGAGCGGATGGAGCAGCAGTACGCGCACATGATGCGCAATGCGGCCGTTTACGATCAGCGAACAGCGCCGGCGCGAGATGATCGTGGGCCGGTGTTCAGGGTCGATGCCGGCGCCGACATCTACTATCTGGAGAACCTGCCCTGGTACCTGGCGTCCGAAGATGCACAGCCGGCACGCGGCTATGGTGCTATCAATACACTGGAAGGCGAGTACGGCAAGCATATCCACGCCGCCTGGCTGGCGGCAATGCGTAACGTCTGCGCCGAAGCGAGCGCTGCCAGTCCGCAGCAGGTGCTGATGCACAACGCCTACTTTTTCCTGCCGTCAAACATCATGCGACAACTGGCTGCCATGGTCGATGGCTCTCTGGATTGCCGCCACGTCACCATCAGGGTGCTGACCAACTCGATAGAGACGACCGACCTGAATGTCGTCAACGTTGCGGCACGACATGCGATCAAGGCCTTTGCCGAGTACAACGAACAAGCCCGCGATCCGGAGCGTGCGGCCACGGTGTCGTACCATGAATACCTTCGTCCGGCGGGTGCCTTGCCCGGGTCGGCACAACAGTCCCTGCACAGCAAGGTGATGGTATTCGGCCGCGACATCTACATCGGCTCCAGCAACGCTGATGTGCGCAGTTACATGATGGACAGCAACAACGGACTGTTCATTCGCAATGCACCCGGGCTGGTGGCTGAATACACTGCCTGGGCCGAATGGCTGATCGCCAGCCCCGACCGTACCGTCAATGTCACCGACTATTTCCGTAATACGTCGCGGGCGCAGATGCTGGAAGAGGATCTGGCGACCCAGCAGCAGCTGCTGGCGAAATATCGCGCCGAGCGCTGGATAGACGATGATTCAGAAGTAGCAAAAATGCAGGCGGCGCTGGTGCGTACGCTGGATGCCGCCTACACCCTGAGCGCCGGCAGTCTCGGCCCCGGAAGACGCGCGCGGCAGCAGCAGAAACGCTTCAATGAGCTGTTCAAGGGCATCTGAACCGCTGGCTCGCCGGGCGGGCCGTTGCACGCTATTGATTGCTACAACCGATCCTTCCCAAGGGTTTGCCCTTATACTTTGGTCTCGATTCACCACCAAAGTCGCAGTGTCGCCCATCGACAATTGACTCCCATCCCAATAGATTTGCGAAGGCTCGAAGAATAACCCGAAAAATCGTAGGGTCTTGTCGGCACATCCAGACTGTGCGCTCAAAACAAAAATAATAGCGGCGGAACGCAGGACGAAGTTCCGAAACCCTTATAAATCTCGCTATTACATAGGATTGACTATGGCTTTACTTGAGCGCAAGTACGGAGACGTGCATCCCTACTGGCCTGCCGGCCCCTTCAAGATTCGCCTGCCTTTTATCCACTACCGGTGGGAAATGGCGGAGACCATCCAGGCCCTGATCATGTTCGTGGTCGGCATGGCCATGATTCCGCTGCTGGAAAAATATCTGGGCCTGCCGTATGAGGTGGCACTGGCCTACGTTGTGGTCTGCGGCTTCGGCTTTATGCTGCCTAACCTGCTGGGCACCCCCTTCGTACCTGGCTGGATTACTCCCGCCATTCCCGTGGTGTTGCTGTTTATCGGCCAGTTCGAGCCCGGCCCGGAGGCCATCAGGGCCTTGGTGGGACTGCAACTGGTAGTGACCTTCATCTTTTTCTTCCTGGGGATCACACGTCTGGGCACCAAGCTGGTCAACCTGTTTCCCAGCTCCATGAAGGCAGGGATTCTGCTTGGCGCCGGTATCGCCGCCATTACCGGAGAGATCTCCGAGGGCGGTCGCCTGGCCAATACGCCCATTTCCCTGATGCTTGGATTTGCCGTCACCGGTTATGTGCTTTTTTCCCTCTCTTTCAGGGATCTGATCGAGAAGCACCGGTGGGCCAAGGCCATCTCCAGCTACGGCATGGTACCCGGAGCCCTGGTCGCCATGGCTATCGGCTGGATCGTGGGTGAGTATGAGATGCCCGACGTGCAGTGGGGCCTCTCGTCACCCGCGTTTGGCGAGATGTGGAACTACCTGCCCTTTACCGTCGGTTTCCCCGGCATCGAGATCCTGTGGATGGCGATTCCCACCGCGATCATCGCCTACATCATTGCCTTTGGCGACATAATCGTCGGCCAGAGCCTGCTGGACCGGGTCGATCACCTGCGCCCCGACGAGAAGATCGAAGTCAACGTGGACCAGGTTCATATCATTACCGGTATCCGCAACCTGATGCACAGCTTCTTCGCCCCCTACCCGGGGCTGGCGGGACCGTTGTTCACCGGCGCCATGGCCACCATCGCCGAACGCTACCGCTACGGTCGCTCCGCCATGGATACCATCTACAGCGGCGCGGGCATCTTCTGGATCGTCGGCTTTATCGCGCTGTTCATGCTGCCCCTGGTCACCCTGTTCAAACCGGTGCTGCCCATTGCCCTCTCCATCACCCTGCTGATCACCGGCTACCTGTGCATCAGCGTCGCTGTGGAGCAGGTCGATAACGCCACCTCCATGGGTGTGGCCGGCACCATGGGCGTCGTCCTGGCCGTTTACGGCGCCGCCTGGGGCCTGGGCGTAGGCATCGTCCTCTACCTGCTGATCGAAAAGCGCACCAGGAAAGCGATGGCCGAACACGCCGGGGAGGAGCCGGAGGAACCGATCCATATCGAGGAAAAACCCTCGGATTACGGCAACGCCTGATCTGAGGGGCTTGCCCACAGTGAACGAATTGAAGTGCAACTGCGGAAGGGCGACCGACCGTCTGTGATTCAACAGGGGCTGTTGCAAGTGCTAAAGGACGGCGAGGTGAGGCGTGGACTGTCCAGCAAGGCGTTGCAGGCGTTCAAGTGGCGGGTCAGGCAACTGACCCGACGCAACGGAGGACGCAGCATTGAACAGGTGGTGGAGAAGCTCCGCCGCTATCTGTTGGGATGGAAGGGGTACTTCAGGCTCGCGCAAATGCCACGCATCTGGCGATCACTGGATGAGTGGATACGCCGTCGCTTGAGAGCCCTCGACCTAAAGCAGTGGCGGCGTGGCAGGACCACCTATCAGGAACTGCTACGCCTTGGTGCAAGCCCTTGGGTTGCGGAATCCGTGGCGCCGCTGAGTCGCCGTTGGTGGCCTAATAGCCGTTCTGCGATCCATCATGTGCTGACGGTTGCTTACTTCGATCGGTTGGGCGTGCCGCGACTCTCGTGATACCTCAACTTCTCGAACCGCCCGGTGCGGAGCCGTTTGCCGGGTGGTGTGGGAGGGGCGGAGCCGGATGGGTCCCCCCTATCCCTGATGTGCCTGGAGAAAGCTGCTGATCCTTCATATATTTAACGAGGAGGTATGAGCTATAGAACAACACGCAGGATCTTCTTCGGATTCGAGATTCCAGATCAAAAATCGCCTGTTGAAGATCAGGGCAGAGGTCTCAGGTGCCAGTTGAAGACGCCTTACCGTGATGGCACCACGCATGTCATTTTCGAGCCTCTGGACAGCAAAGCCCGGTTACCGCGGCCGGGCTTTGCTGGCTCTCGAAAGGAGCCCGGAGCCCGTCGGCGAATTCATCTTTGACTAGAGATCTGTATTACCTAGACTTAAAAGAGCTCCAAACAAAACATGACAAGGCTTGGAGCGCCTGCAGTATTTGGCTGTGCAGTTTTTACAACTCTCACGAACTACTGGAGATAGAACCATGCCTTCTTACCTGCACCCTGGGGTTTATATTGAAGAAATTCCCAGTGGCTCCAAACCTATTGAAGCCGTCGGCACTTCCACCGCTGCGTTTGTCGGGTACGCCGACGAGGGCCCCTTCAAAGAACCCACTTTCATCACCAGCTGGGAAGATTACGAAAACAACTTTGGCGGATTCCGCGAGAGAAAAAAGCCCGAAGATCCCGATGACCTGATGGGGCGGGCGGTTTATGCATTTTTCCAAAACGGGGGTGGCAAGGCCTACATCGTGCGCGTCGCCGATGACGCCGCTGCCCCAGCGTCCGGAGCACTGACGGATAGCGATCCGCTGACCGTTGAAGCATTCAGCCCCGGTTTGTGGGGTAACGGACTGCGAGTCAGGATCACGGCACAAGACAAAACCAAAGATAAGGTAAACGAGGCGCTCTTCGACGTTGAAGTGGGCCGGGAAGATGACAACTTAACCTTTATCGCTCAAGAGAGTTATGACGCCCTGTCGCTGGACAAGGACAGCGACCAGTTTATTGCCGAATTACTGCCAGAGAAGTCCGAGCGGGTGGGGAAGGTGACTGTTGCCAACGCCGGAGATGCGCTCACCGCCATTAACACGGCGGGCGATTCCGGCATCACCATCGAATTGTCAGCGGGGGCCAACGGCGATATCGCGGACAAATTGGAGTATGACGATGTCTTCAGCAAGTTTTTGAAATACCGAGATATCAATATCATTCTGCTGCCCGATAAAAACTGGAATGACGATAAGGAAACCATTCAGAGCGCCATCAGCCACTGCGAAACCATGAAGAACCGGATGGTGATTCCGGATCTCAAACCGACCCAGGAGCTGGAAAAGGCCAAAGACATAACGGACATGAAGCTGACGACCTCTAGCTATGCGGCCATTTATTATCCCTGGCCGAAAACCAGAAATCCGTTTTTCGATGCGGAGAAAAACCCCAATGTTCCGCGTCTGTTGCCGGTTCCGGCGTCCGCCTATGCCGCCGGTCAGTGGGCCAAAACCGACGGCAACCGGGGCGTATGGAAAGCGCCGGCCGGTGTTGCCAACGGATTACTTGGATTGAACAAACTTTCATACACCGTCGAGGACGCCGAGCAGGATTACTTGAACCCTCTGGGTATCAACGCCTTCCGGCAATTACCCAACTATGGGGCGGTGGTATGGGGATCGCGGACCCTGGCCACCAAAGCCGATCCCGAGTGGCGCTACATTCCGGTCCGGCGCACGGCCATGTTTATTGAAGAAAGTATTTTTAACGGAATTCACTGGGCGGTGTTCGAGCCCAACGATCACCGGCTCTGGTCGGCGCTGCGCTTGAATATCGAATCTTTCATGAGTGGCCTGCATCGCTCGGGCGCTTTTCAGGGCGAGAAATCGAGCGACGCCTATTTTGTTCGCTGCGGCCTCGGGCAGACCATGACCCAAGGCGACATTGACCGTGGCCAGGTCATTGTTCAGGTCGGTTTCGCGCCGTTGAAACCGGCGGAGTTCGTGATCGTTCGCATCCAGCAAAAAGTCGGGCAAAAATAAGGGAGCATTCTCATGGCAGCACCACTGTTTCCGGTGAACACACACCGGCACGATCCCTACCGCACTTTCAAGTTTCAGATTCTGATTGACGGGCAACCTGTGGCCGGCTTGAAGAAAATGGGCGCACTGAAAAAGAAAACCGAATCGGTGGCCTGGCGCACGGCCGGCGATCCATCGCACGAACGGCAACTGCCCGGCGGCACCAGCTACGAAGCCATCACTCTCGAGCAGGGTCTGACTCACGACCCGGTCTTCGAAAGCTGGGCGGCACTGGTCAACAACGTCGAGGGTGATGGGGGCATGTCGTTGAAAAACTTTCGCAAAGACATCGTCATCAATGTTCTTAACCTGCAGGGGCAAGTGGCCATTTCCTACAAGGTTTTCCGCGCTTGGGTCTCGGAGTATCAGGCGCTACCGGAATTTGATGCGGGCAGCATGAACACCGTGGGTATTCAGACCCTGACACTGCAACACGAAGGTTGGCAGCGTGACACGTCGGTTTCTGAACCCGCCGAAAGCTGAGGGAGTTAAATGGAGTCGTTACCCGGTGGCCTCTGGCGGGAGGGACAACGCCATAGAGGATTTCGCTTTCACCCGGTCGATGGCTCTCTGGAACTGGCGCTGAGTGATCTGGTGGCCTCGGCCGCGTCCACTCCGGCGGCGGTCACAGCGGCGCTGAGCCTCGCTCTCGCCGAGCTGGCCAGTGGCGAACCCACGCCAGAGCGGGTTCGTCAGCTGTGTGTCGCCGACCGCCAGTTTCTGATGCGCTGGCTGGGCATGCACTTGGGTGAGCGGGAGTCCTGGCTCAATGCTGCCTGTCATCGCTGCGGTGAATCCTTCGACTTTTACCTGGATTATCGGGCACTACCGGTGGCGGAGGCCGATGATCATTTCCCGGAAGTGGCCGTGACGCTCGAACGGGGAACATGGCGCTTTCGTTTGCCTAACGGCGACGATCAGGAGGCCCTGAGCCAATCCGGTGAAGGGGATCCGCTGGCGCTATTGGAGCGTTGCCTTCTGGATCCCGGGCCCGGGCCGGTAAGCCACCTGACTCCGGCGGAGTGCGAGGCGATTGACCGCGCTCTGGAAGAGGCGACACCCGGCGTAGTAACGGAGGTTCAGGCCCGCTGTCCGCACTGTGGCAGAGACAATCAGGTCGCACTCAATCCCTACGGGTTCATCGGTCGGCCCGCCGACCACCTGTTGACCGAGGTGCACCAACTGGCGGTGCACTATCACTGGAGCGAGCGCGAGATATTGGCGCTGCCCCGCGCACGACGATCGGCCTATCTGCGCCTGATCGACCGAGCGCGCGGAATGGTCCAATAAACCGAACCGCAAGGACTGTGTCATGCGTTTTTTGCAGAGTATTTTACAGGACGCCCGCCGGCCTCTGGCCACCGGAGCCACGCGCATTCAGCGCAGCCCGGACGAGGCCGGGGCGAGCGAAAGTCCGGCGCCGCCCCTGGAAGAAGCGGAAGATGGCGCCATGACACTTTACCGATTTCAGAAGGAGGGGGTGACCAACCCCCAAAAGGTGGCAAAGCCTCAATCGACCTCGGCAACGTCCGGGGTCGGAGGGCCGGGCCTCCCCTCGGGCCCTTCGGGGTCCAAGCCAATGGGGCAAACATTGACGTTCGCTGAGTTTCAGTTGAACGACAGTGGTCCCCGTTATTTTGCCGTTTCTGGCAATGATCGCGCACTGAAAGCGCATACCGAATCGACGTTATCTTCGGCTGATGCTAGTGAACCTGCCGTTTCAGCCCATGCTTCAGGGACTCATCATTATTTGAGCCGGAAGTTGTCTGAAACGAACCAGGTTCCCGATCTTCATGATCCTTCAGCTGAGCGCGAGTCGGAAAGTGCAAACGGGCGTGAGCTTAATAAGTCCAGGCGTCGGGACACGGGAGCCGCCACCCCTTCTGAAAACCCTCACCCCACCGTGGTCCACGCGGAACATGCGCCGGCGGTGCCGGACTCCGCCGGGTGGGCGATGCCGGCCCGAATGGCGTCACCCGGGGCATGGCCCGCTCAGCCACCTCAGGAGGACGCTGCCACTAACAGGACTGCGCGCCAGGCAGCGCAAGCCGAGGCGACACCGATTCCCGGTCAGGAAGACAAGTCTCCTCAACCCGGGGGGGTCCAGCCCACGGGGATCTGGTCCGAGCCGGGCCGCGAGGCTTCTCCGGCCCGGGATTCCGGTCCCCGGGTCACCATCGGCCAACTGGAGGTGACGGTGGTAAAAACGCCGAAAGCCGAACGGCTGGCCAAAACCACGCCGTCGCGTCACTTTCTCTCGCGTAACTATTTGCGGAGGCTCTGACCATGGCCCTGGTAACCGCCTCGATCGCCAGCGTGTGCAAAAGTCTCGCGGATTATCTGGGCGAACAGTTCTCGGGCACCGACACCCCTTTGCAGGTGCTACTGGGAAGCCCGGCCGATGCCGCCACGGCCGAGCCGGATACTGAGCATCACCTGAACCTGTTTTTCTTTCGCTTTGAACCCTCGGGATTTGGCGCTGAAAGCGGGCCCGGCGACACTCAGTACCTGCGGATGCATTGTCTGGTGACGCCCTTTGCCAGCGCCGAAGACGGGACCGGCAGCGGCGAAAACGATTTGCGCGTCATCGGCGAAGTATTGCGTATTTTTCAGGAAAAACCGGTTTTCCAACTGGCGGTGAAAGAGGAGACCTTTCACCTGCAGGTCGTGTTTCAGACCTTGGGCATGGACCAGATCAACCAGATCTGGTCGACACAGGGCGACACGGTTTACCGGCCCTCAGTGCTCTACGAGGTGTCGCTGGCCCCGGTTATCCCCAACGAGCCCCGGCTCACGGCACCGCTGGCCGGTTCGGTCGGGTTGGACGTGGCCGGCCAGATGATTCCGGGACCGAAACCGGTGGCGGTGCCCCCACCGGTCCACCACTGGCGACCTGACTTGCAACGCGAAGACTGGGCGCCGGTGCTCGCCTGGGTCTACGAGTCGGCACTGGCTCAGTCGCTCAGCTTTGCGTTGGGCAGTGATGCCCTGGACAATTTCACCCCGGAGGCCTGGGTGGTGGGCGAGCCTGGCACTGAGATCTCACTGGTGTGGGAAATCTGGGAAGCGGACAGCGGCTGGCAGGAAGCCTCGGGCTCTCGGACGCATACCCTGGGCGAGGCAGCGCTGAATCCGGACGGGATAGCGAGTGCCACTCTGGCTGAGCCAGCCTTGCCCTTTCGGGACCGGGCCGGTCAGATGGTGCTCTACGCCCGGCGCGAGTATCAACGCAGCAGCGACGGTCAAACCCTCACTCGCCGCTCTAACCCCCTGGTCATCAACCTCTACGAGGTGGGCTCATGACCGTCGCCGCCCGGGAGCAGCGCCTGCCCGCCGACCATCTGCAACCGGAGTGGGACCGGTTGCAGCATCTGGGCTACTGTCTGTCGCGTAGCCGTCAGGGACTGGAACTTGAATCGGGCACGCTGAAACAGTTGGAGCAGCTCCAGGCCCAGGTGGAACAACTGCGGCAGCCCGGCGGCCACTGGGAGTGCGCCCTGAATCTGCGGCTGGCCCCCATTGAGTGGGACGTGCTCGCCTGTGTTCTCGGTCCCGAGCTGGAACCTCGCCTGGGCTGGATGTTTCAGAACCTGCAATCGGGCAGTGCCCAGCCCTATCCCTGTCGGGCACTGATTCAGGAGCTGCTGGCGCTGGAGCCCCATCAGGCACAGGCGCTGCAACGAGCGTTGGAGCAAAGTGCGCCCCTGCGCGCGCGCGGGTTGTTGCGCGCGCAGAACGACGACCCCTATCAGCCGCTGACGCCCGAACCCTGGCTGGGTCCAAAGCTGCGGGGCGAGCAACGGCCACTGCCCAGTCCCCCTGGGGCGACCCGTGTGACCCCACTCGCTCGTTGGGACGACCTGGTGCTGCCAGCCAACCGTCTGGCCCAGCTGCGGGAGTTCATGCTCTGGCTCGAGCACCGGAAAACCGTCATCGACCAATGGGGCGGCCAGCCTGTGGGCGGCCCCGTGGCCCTGTTCAATGGCCCATCCGGGACCGGCAAAACGCTGGCCGCCAGTGCCATCGCCAGCCGCCTGGGCTGGGAGCTTTACCGGGTGGATATCGGACGATTGGTGAGTAAGTACATCGGCGAGACCGAGAAAAACCTCAACCAACTGTTTTATGCCGTGCACGACCGGCCCATGGTGCTGCAATTTGACGAAGCCGACGCCCTGTTTGCCAAGCGCGGTGAGGTCAAAGAGGCGCGCGACCGCTACGCCAATATGGAAGTGAGCCATCTGCTGGCGCGCATTGAAAGCCACCGCGGCCCCTGCATCCTCACCACCAATCTGCGCAAACAGATCGATTCGGCGTTCACCCGCCGCTTTCAGATGGTGGTGGAGTTTCCCCGTCCCGGTATCGAGGGCCGTGCCCGGCTTTGGGACAAGCTGCTGCCGCCCCGTGCCCCGCGCGGCCCCGGCGTGGATACAAGGCTACTGGCCCGCTCGGTCAACCTGACTGGTGGCGGCATTCGCAACGCCGCCCTGCACGCGGCCTATCTGGCTGCGGGCGACAGCGAGCAAATTGAACTGCGCCATCTGGCTCTGGGCGCCTGGCGCGAACTGGCCAAGGAGGGGCGCGATCAGAACCCGCGCGAGCTGGGCGAGCTGGCCGCGCATCTTCCCCGGGAGATCATCGATGATTGATATTCAAAATTTGCGGCTACAGTTGCCCGACGGCTTCGAGTCACGCGCCGGGCGCATCGGTCGGCTGCTGGGCGACGCCCTGGCGCAATACCCGGTGGCCCAATCGGCCCGAATTGACCAGTTGCGGGTGGGGCCCCTCACGCTGAAAGAGGGCGCGAGCGACCGGCAGATTGCCCGACAGATCGCCCAGTCCATTCACCGCCAAATACCGGGGGAGGGGTAAGCCATGGTGCGTCATATGCAAGGCCTTCTGGTGGAATACGCCTTATCCGCGCCGCCCTTGAGCCTGGTGTTCGAGTTCAACCCGCAACAACTGGGTCGCAGCCGGAGCGTGGAAATCACCCTCAGCGATACTCCGGCCACCCGCGGCGGTTACGACTTCGCCTCACCCACCGAAACCCCCCGAGTGTCTCAGGGGGTGAGCGTGTCGCCGGAAAGCTTCGATGTGGAAATTCTTCTCGACGCCACCGACCGCATGGCCCAGGGCCATCCGATCGCCACCACCGCTGGCGTGGAGCCGGAGCTGGACACTCTGCGCACCATGGTCGAGCCCAAGATCCAGGGCCCCGAGGGGCTACAAACCCTGGCCAGCCTGGGCCTCAGCGGTGAGCGCGCCTTTCAGCGAGACGAAAGCGCCTCGGTGATTCTGTTTGTCTGGGGCAGCCATGTGCTGCCGGTTTTCCTGAAAGCGATCGACGTACAGGAAACCGCCCATTTGCCCAGCCTGGTACCTTACCGGGCCAATGTCACCCTCACGCTGCAGGTGATCGAGAGCAACAACCCCTTCTACCAGGTAGAGAAAATACGACAGGCAATCGGTGCCGGGCTTAACTCGGCCAGCACCCCCAGCCATCTGATCGGAGGGATCTACTGATGTTTTTGCGCCAATCCCGCTATCAGGCGCCCCGCCGCACCCGCCGGTTCAGCCCCCATGCCGGCGAGCCACCGCGCTTTCCCGGTGTTCAGCCGCGTGCCATTGGCCCGGCACCCGGGGTGCTGGAGCATGTGATCTCCAAGGGAGAGCGACTGGATCGTCTGGCCTACAACTACTTTCGCGACAGCCGGTTGTGGTGGCGCATTATCGACGCCAACCCGGACCTGTTGTTTACCGGTGTTCTGCTTCTGGACGACTTTGCTGGCCAGACGTTACTCATTCCCAAGGCGGAGGAGTAGGTGATGGTGTCGGATCTGTTCGACTGGCCCCAGCGAGCCCCGGCCGAATGCAAGATGTTCCTCGACGGGGAAGAGATCGCAGACTACTACCCCCTGTTGCGGGAAGTTCTGGTGGATACCAGCCGCACCGATGCCTGGACGGCAAGCCTGCGCTTCGCCGTCCGGCGCGACGAGCTGGGCCGCTGGGACATCCTGGACGATGGCAAGGTGCGGGACTGGGCAGCCATTCGCCTGGAGGTGCACTTTGGTGACGGAGGGGCCTCCGGGTCCACACTGTTCAAAGGCTATATCCGGGAAGTCAACATCGAGATGCCCGAGGATGCTGGGGCCGCCGAAGTGGTGGTCGAGTGTCAGGACCAGTCCCTGCGCCTGGACCGCGCCCACCGTGCGGAGTCCTGGGGCGAAGAGAGCCCCACCAGTGACTTTCAGATCATCACCGATATTCTCGGAAATTATGACGAATTGAGCTTGCACCCGGACAGTCAGCCGGGCCAGAGCGGGCTGGAGCAGCTCGGCCAGGAGGCGTCCGACATTGAGTTTTTGCAAAAGCGCGCAGAGGCCAACCACTACGAGCTGATTTTTTACCCCGATCAGGTCTACTTCGGCCCCCCACGGCTGGAGGCCGCGACCAGCCAGCCCACGATCATGGTGTACGCCGGGCAGGGCACCAACTGTCTGCGTATGAACGTCAACACCGACGGCCATTTGCCCGACGCCATCACCTACAACAAGCCCACCGGGGAGAACCAGGAGGAACCCGAAGTGAGTGCGCCGGTGTTCTCCTCCCTGGAGGCGCTTGGCCCCGAACGGGCCGACAGCCGCGACACTCCGCTGGAGGACCATGAGGAATCGCTCAGCGGGCAGGGTGGCAACGCTGAGGACGAGCTCGAAGCCAAGGCCCAGGCCAGGATCAACGATATGGATCTGCACAGAGTTCAGGCCGAGGGCGAGTTGGACGGCAGTCTTTACGGCCAGTTGCTGCGACCGGGCAAAACAGTGCCGGTGGATGGAATGGGCGAGCGTTTCAGCGGAGTCTACTACGTCGATCGGGTCAGCCACCGCATTACCCCCGAAGGCTACCGACAGGAGTTCACTCTGCTGCGCAACGCCTACGGCGACAATACCAAGGAGGCACAGGCTTTCCCGTCGATTCTGGCGGCAGTGTTCGAACAGGCACTTCCCTGAATCAAGCTGGAGGTAATTTGTGGAAGATGTAATCAAACAATTGGCCCGGGCCATCCGGGATCGGCACTACGGCAAGTACCGGGGTCTGGTCACCGACGCCGCCGATCCGGAACGGCGCGGTAGGGTAAGAGTGAAGGTGCCCGCCATCTGGGGGGAGCGGGTGGCTCACTGGGCTCTGCCCTGCATGCCTTTCGGCGGCAAGGAAGACCAGGGGTTCTTTTCGGTACCCGAATCGGGGGCTCAGGTCTGGGTAGAATTCGAGGGAGGCGACCCGAACTATCCTATCTGGACCGGCACCTTCTGGCACACCGCCGAGCAGGTGCCCGAAGACGTCCAGCGTGAATCTGAAAGCGCACCGTCCACTCGTGTTTACAAAACGCCCAAGGGCCACAAGCTGGTCCTGGAAGACAAGGACGACGAAGAGCAGGTGCACCTGGAGCACAGCAGCGGCGCCAACCTTGATATCGACTCCCAGGGTACCCTGGCGCTGACCGACGCGGGCGGCGCCACCGTCGTGCTGGACGCGGAAAACAACGAACTGCGCATTGAGGATGCCAATGGCAACAGCCTGCTGCTCAGCAGCAGCGGCACCACGGTGGAAGATGCCGCAGGCAACAAAATTGAAATGGCCGCCAGCGGCATTACCGTCAAGGGAGCCAAAATCGTGCTCGACGGCAGCCAGGTGATGCTCGGCGGCAGCGGCGGCGAGCCCATCATCAAAGGGCAGAGTTTTCTGACCCTGTTTGCCACCCACGTGCACACCTGCACGGCACCGGGCAGCCCCTCGTCGCCACCGATTCCCCAAGGGGAATTCAGCACTCTGTCGATGAAAGTCATGACCAGTTGAGGCCCTTATGGAACGACGACTGAGCCACCCGCCCTATCTGGCCTTTCCCCTGCGGATCGACTCCGAGGGCCCCCGGCTGGCCGACCGGCGACAACACATTCGTGGCCAGATTGAACAGGTCCTGTTCACTCTGGCGGGCGAGCGCGTCTTCCGGCCGGACTTTGGCGCGGGCGTCAAGGCACTGCTGTTCGAGCCCAATAGCGCTCCACTCTGGGCGTTGACCAAACGGCGTCTTACCGCGTCGCTGGCGCAGGCCCTGGCGGGAGAGGTTAGCCCCAAGTCCATCGAAGTAGACATTAGCGGAGAAGACTCGCGCCTGCTGATTACCGTCGCCTATACCCTGGCGGCGATCGGACACAAAGAGCGGCAACAATTTGAAATAGGAGAAACCTGATGGCGGAGACACCCGACATCGAATTGCGTTTCGAGGGGGGGTGCGACGATTGCGGTCTGCGCCGCGCCGATCTGCCGCACACACTGCCCGACCTCGGCGATGACTTCGACTGGGACCTGCGCGACTACGACGGCTTTCGCCTGTTCATGATGGAGGAGTTGGCGGCCCGTTTTCCCGAACGCCAGCGCTGGACCCCGGCCGATCTGGAAATCGCGCTGGTGGAAGTACTCTCGTCGGTACTGGACCAGTTGTCCGACACCCTGGACCGGGTTGCCGGCGAAGCCTTTCTGCAGACTGCTCGCCGGCCGGAATCGGTGCGCCGCCTGCTGCAGATGATCGGCTACGACGCCCTGGGGCTGCATATGCGCCAGCAGTTACCGCCTTTTGATCAGACCGGGCCCAGCGACGAGGAGGCAGAGAACATCGCGCGGCTGGAACAGTACTGGCTGGACCACCCCGAAAAAATGGACGTGGAGCGCCACGAGGGCCCGCGCGCCATTCATTCCCAGCACCGGATCGTCACCCTGGACGACTTCACCATTCGCGTGGAGGAGCATCCGGTGGTCGAACGAGCACAAGCCTGGGAGCACTGGACCGGCAGTTGGTCGATGATCCAGGTGGCGATCATTCCCTGGCAACAGACGCCGCTGGACCGGGCTCAGACATACAGCGACAGCCTCTGGGGCCGCATCAGACAATTCCATAATGAACGGGACCTCTATCTGGCCGAACGCAGTCAGCAGCCCTCAATACGCAGCCTGCTGCGCCATTATCTGGACGACTACCGTCTGCTGGGTCAGGAAGTCCAACTGGTGCCCGCCGACGAGGTCGGCCTGATGATCTCGCTCTCGGTACAGGTCTCACCCCATTACTTTCAGTCGGAGGTTCGCCGGGCTCTGGAGGAGGCCCTGGGTCGAGGCAGCGGTGGCTTCTTCGAACCGGGCAGGCTGCGTTTTGGCGAGGACATTCGGGCCGGCGACCTGTTCGAGCACCTGATGCGCCTGGACGGGGTGGACAACCTCTGCCTGAATCGCTTCAAACGCATCGGGGAGCGATTCCCCGATCGCAGTGACGAGGGCCATATCGTACTCAGCGGGCTGGAAGTGGCGGTGTGTGATACAGACCAGGACCAGCCCGAGCGGGGCTACTATTACCTGCGCCTGCATGGCGGAAGGAGGGGGTGAAATGGTGAACGATTTGACCCGATGGAACCGTGCCGGACGGAGCCGCTTCCGCCATCTGGGGGAGGACCGGACTGATACCGCGGACGATCTGACCCGTTGGAACCGGGCCGGCCTGAGCCAATTTCGCTACCTGGACGGCAATGCCGCCACTTATCTGGACCAGTTGCGCCGGCGCCTGCAGGAACCGTTTCCAAACTGGCCGGCCATGGCCGTCGAAGAGAGCCCGGACGAATCGGACCGGCAGTGGCGGTCCCGCCTGGACGACCACTATCACGCTGACCACAACGACATGCTCTGGCAACTGAGCCGCAGTTTTGCTCGCACCTGCCACGTCCTCGGCGAACATCTGGACACCTATGCCAACGAGGCCAGCCTGGGCACTGCCACCGAGTGGGAAAACCTGCGCAAGCTGGTGGCCATGCTGGACTATCATCCCAGCCCGCCCGCCTCGGCCTATACCACCCTGGCGATCCAGGCCAAGGGCACCGGCCTCCTTGAGGCCGGTTTCGCCGTGCGCCACACGCCCGACGAAGGTGTTCCGGTGATCTTCGAAACTCTGGAAGACATTGAGCTGGACCCACGCCTGAACGAGCTGCGACTGCCCGGCCATGATCGCAACCCCGAGCGGCTCAGCGGCGAAATTCTGACCCTGGCCGGTGTGCACGACAAACTGACCAGCGGCTCGCCCTTGGTGATCGAAGACGAATTCACCGGAAAGCGCTCTGCCCACCTGATTCAGGGCGTCTGGCTGGACAAGTCACAGGATCGGACCGACGTGCGGGTTGAACCACCGGTTGAGCGGAGTCAGGGCTTCACCCTGGGCCGCTCCCGCATCCATGTGCGACCCAAAGAGCGGCTCAGCCCGCTGGCCCCGGTGCAGAAAAAACCACAACTGCGCTACAACTTGCGCCTGACTGAATCCACAGGCGACCTCAAAGCGGGCGAAGTGGTGGTGCTGAGCCGCCCTGGTAAAAAGTCTGATTTCTTCCGGGTCACCAAAGTGGCGGCACGACATCTAGGTGTTCATCGGCTGATCGGAAGGGTTCATCTGGAAGGTGCCCGACTGTCACGGGCTCTGGAAGTCCCCCTAAGCCGCTGGCACCGGTTTACCCGCTCTGTCGAAGCGGGCAAGAGTTTCAAATACGTGGTGGATGCGGCCGGAGACTGGCGCTGGCTGCAGGGCACCTGGGTGTCACACCGCACGATCATCGCCAGCGAACGTGAGTCAGAGGAAACGCACGAGGAGCTGCCACAGCTGCATGTGGACAAGGCCAACTACTGGCCGGTGGGAGCCGAAGCCCCGCAGACCGGCGACAGTGATGAGGCGGCGGCCATGCGCGAGGGCTACACCACCCTGACACTGCAGTGGCGATTCGATCGGGACAGGGCGGCGAACGTGGAGCATCCAGCCCTGGGCAACAATCCCCAGTACCTGCTGGTCCGGCCCCAGAGCCCCGGCCCCTGGGAAGTCGACCAGTTGCTGAACCAGGAAGCCGGTCCTCTGCCGGACCCGTTAACCACCGAGTTCAGCAAGCACGCGGCGGCCGGTGACCTGGCGGTGGTGGTCAGCGGCAAACGCTGTGCCTGGAGCCAACTCAGCGGCGTGGCCCACGACGACGCGCAGGAACGCAGCGACCTGAGCCCGGGAGACCCATGGGGCCACCACAGCGACCCGGTCCCGTTTTTCCGCGCCGAGAGCGAGGTCTATGTCCACTTCACCGAGGTGCTACGGGCACCGCACTGGGACATCAATGACCGCCGTCTCCCTGGAGGCATCGAGACACTCACCCTGCAAGACCCGGTCGGTGCCCTGAGCGAACGACTGAATAAAGGCCATCGGTTGCTCATCGACAATGGCACCGAGGTGGTCGAGCGACGCATCACCGAGCGGCAAAAGGGTGCCACCCACCTCACACTCACACTGTCGGGCAGCCTTCCGGTTGACAGCCGGGTGGGTCGGCTACGGCTTTACGCCAACACGGTCATCTGCGGCCACGGACGAGGTAAACCCGAGCTTGCCCTGGGCAGTGGCGATGCGACCCGACGCCATCAGGTGTTCGAACTGAAGACTCAAGACGTCAGCTTCATTCCCGACGCCAGCCAGGCCAGCGGGGTGCGGGCGGCCGCGGAGATCCGGGTGGACGGACGGCGCTGGCAGCAAATCGCCAACCTCAAGGACGCCGGCCCGGAGGACGCGGTCTACGCCGTACGCCTGACCCGGGACGATACTCTGGAGTTTCGCTTCGGCGACGGGCGTTACGGCCGCCGCCTGCCCACCGGCAACAATAACGTCCGCATCATCTACCGCCAGGGAGTGGGGCCGACCGGCAACCTGCCGGCTGGCTCCCTGGTCAAGCCGATGAAACCCCACCCCCGGGTGGAGACTGTGCACCAGCCCCTGGCCGCCAGCGGCGGGGCAGGCCGGGAGTCGGCCGACGATCTTCGACAGAGCGCACCGGCCAGCCTGCTCACACTGAACCGCGCGGTGTCGGTCACCGACTTCGCCCGCCTGGCGCGGGCACACGCGAGCATCTGGCAAGCCAGAGCCTTTACCCGACCGGTTCGCCAGCGCCGGGAGTTGCTTGAAGTCGTGGTCATACCCGCTCAGGGAACGGATCTTTCAGAAGAGCTACAGGCCAATCTGCGCCAATACCTGACCGATTACGCCCTGCCGGGCGTGGACGTTCGAGTCCACCGCTACCAGCCCCTGCGGCTTCGGCTGAAAGTCACCTTGCGGGTCAATACCGACCAGTTCGAGCCCGAACCGGTGCGCGAGGCGGCCCGCGCGGCGTTGGTCGAGGCTTTTTCCCTGCGCCATCGGCAGCTGGGCCAGCCCCTTTACCGGGGCGAGATCTATCAGGTCGTGGAGGGCGTTCGCGGGGTGGCCAACTCCACCTGCGAAATACTCCGGGACTCCGGCCCCGCGCCGGACCCGGTGATTCGGGTGCTGCAACCGGAACCGAATGAATGCCTGCATCTGGACTGGGATCACCCCTACATTGATCTGGACGTGGAGGAGTATTCCCCATGAATCGAAGCCAACTGGGGCATCAGCTCTACCAACTCCTGCCCGCCGTCTACCGCGAACGGGACAATGCCCGCTTTAATGCCGAGGGCAAGGTCGAGGAGCCGGGCGACCTGGGCCACCTGCTTGATGCCTACGGCGGTCTCCTGGACCAGTTTCTGCGCACCCTGGAACAACGCTACTACGACAATTTTCCGGACCGTGACCCGCAGCTGGATGAACACGGCCGAGAGCGAAGTTGCCAGCCCTGGCTACTGCCCTATTTTGCGCAGTTGCTGGACGTCGACCTGGTCTCCCCGGACACTGATGGTCAGCGGGAAGAGGTCACCCATGCGGTGTCATGGCGCCAACGCAAGGGCACCCGCGTGGCGGCCGAACGCATTGCCGAAGCGGTGGGGCAGATGGAAGTCGAAGTTCAGGAGGGCTGGCAGCGGCTGGCCACCACCCCGCGAATCGGTGCGCCGCTACTGCCGGAGCACCACTTCGGCGTCGACCGAAGCATACCCCGGGACGCATCTCCTGCCGAGCGCGCCCGCCACCCGGGGCTGCCCAGCGTCACACCCGACACTCGTTACGCGTCCCGCTCGCAACTGACCCGGCCCGGCGACCCGTCCGCCCGGCGTACCCGCTTCCAGGGCAAGACTCAGCACTGGGTACAGGTCAATCCCGGCGGCACGCCCTGCTTTCCCGGCAGCTATCAGGACCATTCCCGGCGTACGCCGGATCTGCGGACCCCCACACCCGACCGGGGTCACTACCACCCGCGCCGGGTCTTGCTGTTTGCGGCGCCGCCGGACGGCCTCTGCGATCGTCACGCCCCGGGGATGCGTTGGTCCAATCTGGAGGAGAAACTCCAGGAGTGGACGGACAACCCCGAGAAGGAGCCGCTGATGGAAGTGCGGGAATACCCCATCGAGTGGCACGGCGAAGAGTGGACCTGTCGCCACTACCGTGGGCTGACCGACGCCCCCCTGAAAATGCGCGGCGTGCTCAAGCTGGAGTCGCCCTACCTCTACCGGTTTGAGAATCTGTGGCTCGATAACAAAGTGACCCTGCACGCCGGGCGTGCCGAACTGATTGATTGCGCGGTGCGCCAGATTTATGTGCAAACCGCCGAACGGAACTGGCCAGCCCTCAACGCCCGCGCCAGCCTATTCAATAAAATCGAAGTGCCGCATGGGCTGGTACAGCTGGAATACTGCACCGTGCTTGAGACCCTCCTGGCCGAGCGCCTGAACCTGAGCGACAGCATCAGCCTGGCGCGCCCGCGCAAGCATCGGATCGACCGGGATGTGCCGGCCGCCGGTTGCCTGCGCCACAGCCGCGTACCGCGCATCCCTGAGAGCGAGTGGGTGGCCGACGGCGAGCGCTCCGAGCTGCAACTGGCCCGCTCAAGTTGTACGCACCGCCTGCCAGTGTTTACCACCAGCCAGTTCGGGGAGCCGGGCTGCGGTGTACTGCACTGGAACGGCTCCGCGGAAATCGCGACCGGGGCGGAAGACGGTGGTGAAATGGGGGCCTATCACGACGCCCGCCACCGGCTCGCCTGGCAGGCGGTGCAGGACAAATTGGCCAACTATCTACCGCTGGGCACAGAAGCCGCCTTGATTCCCGACGACAGCTTGCAGTGCGCACCGCCCACCCGGCGCTGAATCCTGGACGAATGACACAGAGCACAAAAGAGGCCATCCATGAAAACCCAGACTTCGCACACAACACCGATCGACAATCCAGGCTATAGCGGTGTCTACCAACAACAGGGCCGAATGATCACCGACGCCGACTGGAATGCCCTGACCGACATTGAAAAACAACGGCTGGTCAGCGCCCTGCGCGACGCCATTGCCAGCGGTGCGCCGCGTCAGGGAGGCCTGGCCATAGGGAGTGGGGGCGATGACCCGCTGATCGAACCCGGCATACTCTATGTGGACGGCGTGCCCGCGCGTCTGCAGGGCGAGAGTAGTAAGCCCATCCCGCTCAGCGGCCAACCCGATTGCGCGGCCCTGCCCAGGCTGGAAAATCGCGGCGGGCAGCCGGCCACACTTTTCGCGGATGTCTGGGAACTCGGCGTGACTGCGCTGGAAGACCCCGAGCTGATGGACCCGGCTCTGCACGGGGCCGACAGCACCACCCGAACCCGTACCCTGGTTCAGGTGAAATGGATTCCGGGCGAATGGGAGACACTGCCCGACGTCCTTGCTGAGCGGGGCAGTGCCCCTCTGACCCTGACCTTGCGAAAAATCGTGGTGGGCGATGATCCCTGCGACCCCTGTGCCAGCGAAATGGATCTGGATGAGCGCATCGGCAACTACCTGTTCCGCGTGGAAGTCCATGACGTTTTCATAAAAGACGCTGAGCGCCACCTGGTCCTCAAGTGGTCCCGGGACAATGGCGCCGAAGCCCATGAGGTAGAGCACGCGCCCCCCGGTTTCAACCAGGGTCACTGGGTCTGGGAGTTTTACGACGCAGACAGCGAAAAAACCGCCGGTCTGTATTTCCCGGAGGATCACCCGGTACAGCGGGGTGTGCTGAAAACCGAATTCACTGTTCCCGATGCATCGGAGGGGCCCCACCATTTTGTTCGTCAATGGGATGGTTATCTTGTTCTCAATCTGGATACCCAAACCCTGGAGGAGGGCCAGGACCGTGGCACCAGGCTGCACACCAGTGGCTCCTCCGACGCTCATGGCTGGGTCGGCCTGGATGACGGCCACCTGACGCTGAACAGCGAGCTGCTGGAATTCCAGTTGACTCATAAGGACCAACACTTCCTGCCGGGAGACTACTGGCAGGCCGCCGTGCGCGAGACGGTTCACAACTCCGGTGATCGGGTGCTGGGCTCGGCCGGGGAGGGCGAAGCGCCTCTGGGAGTCCGGCACCATTACCTGATACTGGGACACCTCAATGCCGATGGCACATTGGTCGAACACGACGACGCCGAACGGCGCCGTTTTGCCTTCCCGCCACTGACGGACCTCAAGGCTTCCGACGTGGGCTTTACCCAACAATGCGAAAACCTCTATCACAACGCCGAAAATGTTCAGCAGGCCCTGGACGCCCTGTGCGACATCGGCGCCGAGGATATCGCTTATCGCCTCCCGGACGCATGCGAGGATCAGGATCTGACACCGCGCGAGTTGTTGGAGAAAGTGGCTGACGATCAGTGGCCCAAGGATAAAACCACCGTCGAGACTCTGCTCGACACCTTGCTGTGCCACTTCAACAGCGACGCGCTGCCCCACACACTGAAAGACTGCAAAAGCGAGGAGGGCCCCTCCTATCGCGAACTTTTAAAACTGGAGAAAAAACACCAACCAACCTCCGATGTGCTCAACCAGATCTTGTGCGAAACCACCGCCCAACGAATCCCCTTGGATCGCGAGGCGGAGCTGTGTGAGGAACTCAAGCGCGCCGAAGCGCAAACCGTGCAGGAAGCGCTCAATGTGCTGTGCCGACGCGACACCGGTGGTGGCTGTGCCAGGGTGGTAGAACCGGGCCAACTGGAAGGCGTCTTGCGTGACGTAATGGCGTCAAACGCCGAACATATCTGGTTGTGTCTGAAGCCGGGAGAGCATCCCATTACGGGGGACATCCCAGTCTCTGCGAAAAAGCTGATCCGAATCACCGGCGCGGGTTACCACGCCAGTCAAATTCGAATGACCTTCAGGGAATGGGGCTTGAAGGCACCCGAAATTTACCTGGTGGATCTAAGCATTCAGTTTGGCGACAATGTACGAGGTACCATTGAGATAGATGGAGCCGACGTCACAATGGAGCGTTTGCAAATTCAGGGTTCTGAACGGCAGGATGAAGGACCCATGCTGCGGATCCTCAGCTCTCACAGCGGAGGGCTCAACTCGCTCTTTCTGAACAACAGCCGCCTCTTGGCCCGAGGTGGCACGGCCCTGTTTCTGGAGCACGTGAGCCAACGCGCGCTGATTCAGAACAACTATATTGCCGGAGAAGTGCACTACAGTCATTCCATCAGCAAGCAGGTCGACCCACACACCCAAAATATCAGAAGCAATCGCATAGAAGGTGACCGGGTCGAAGGGAAAGATAGCGCCTTTATTATCGAAAACAACACAGTGCAACGGTGGGTCAGTTTAATGGAGTCGGGCCTGGTCAGGCGTGGCGCACTCTCTCAACCGGTCAGCGGGCCCGTAACACTGGCAGTCAACCAGAACAGCCTTGGTGTTGGCTCGAGCTTCATCGGGCAGCGCTTGAACGCCTACGGAAATCAGTTATTCGGAGCATCCGGAAACGATCAACCAGAAACGGCCGTCTGGTTGATTGCCAATCAATTGATCGCGACGGGCCACATGGGCGACCCGCCAAGTCTTGTCGGTCGATTCAGCGCTTTCCGCCACTCGCTGGACAATAACCTGCTGGATTTTAAGCAACTCTAAGCAATTAACCACAAAGGTGAGCTTATGGCTGTGCACTCGTTACATCGCAAGCACCGGAGACGCCGTTTTCTGGGCGCAGATTTCGTGGCGCTGCCGGGCGACAACCGCGCGGTCACTCACATAGTTCAGCCCAAACTGCGTGTCAGTCAGAAAGACGACTCGCAGGAGAGTGAAGCGGACACGGTCGCCGACCGGGTGATGGGTTCGGGTGGAGCACTGGAAACGAGTGCCGGGGAGGCCGCCGTGCAGCTTCAGTGCGCCGAGTGCGAGCAGGAAAACGAAGAAACTCAATGTTTGCAACGCAAAGCCCAACCCGAAGCGGAAGAAGACCGGGAAGAGAAGGAAGAGGACGAGCGCCTCGACACCAAGAGGCACGCCGGCACCGGCGAAGCGCAAATGGTTGGTGACAATCTGACCCAGCGGATTCAACGTCGACGGGGCCAGGGGAGCCCTCTGCTCCCCTCGGAACAGGCGTTTTTCGAACCCCGGTTCGGTCGTCGGTTTTCACGGGTGCGCCTGCATACCGACCCGGAGGCTCAACAGCTCTCGGAGAGCATCAACGCCCGAGCCTTTACCCTGGGTCAGGATATTTTTTTCAATCGCGGGGAATACCGCCCGGGACAGCCGGAAAGCCGACACCTGATGGCCCATGAGCTGACCCATACCTTGCAGCAAAGCGGCGCAAGGACGGCGCTTCTTCAACGGGAAGAGAAGGGTCAGGGGCAGAGCGGGGACAAACCGTATTCTTACGGACCAGATGGTTTCCGCTTTGAACCGTTCGGCGAAACCTGTGAACACCAGGAAGTCAGCGACACGGCGGTCCGGCAACACATACTGGAAAGCCTGGAGCGCAACGGTGATGATCCGGGCTCTGCCTTTTCATCATTGCGAGGTGAACGCGAACGCAACTGTTGCGATGTCGACTTGGCCGCAGCGGAGCACTACATGTGGGCTCGTGCAGAAGTTCAAAGCGGCGAAACCTCCTATGCCAGTATGGTAGCGCAGATTTCTATCCACGGCGCCGGCAAAGCGGTGATCCCTGACCCACTTATTCCCAGAACCGGAAGGTGTCCCCCGACACCCACATCGGGAGCGCAGATTGAATGGGCATTGGCCGGGGCCTCCGCTGGGCAAAAGCGCCGGAAGGAGTAGTCATGCAGGGCTTCGCCGGCCATAAATCTGACCCTGCGCGCGCGCCATCCCAAACGGCGCCCCAGGCGGTAGCGAAGCCCCGCGCCCAGCGTAAATCCATCGCCCAGATCATTGGCCACTGGAATGTGCAGCCCAAGCTGCAACTGGGCGCTCGCAATGATCCGTTAGAGCAGGAGGCGGATCGCACCGCCGAGCGGGTGGTGGCCATCACAGAATTGGCCCCGGGGGAGAGCTCCGCGAGCCGGCCCCCTCCCATTTCACCCGTGGCCAGAGCGGCGTCCCGCCCACCGTCAGAGACGGGCGAGTCTGCACCCGACGAGACCTCGGAGCTGGAGGGGGAGGAACGTGATTCACTACCAGAGGACCTGACCCGGCGCATCGGAGAACTTCAGCACCGGGGCCGCCCTCTGCCCCGGCAACTGCGCGACTATATGGAGCCGCGCTTCGGACGGGATTTTTCCTCGGTGCGTATTCACACCGACGAGCCAGCGGCGCAACTGTCCGAGTCTATTCACGCCCGCGCCTTCACGCTTGGTGAGCACATTGCCTTCGGCCGCAACAGCTATCAGCCGGAGAGTCCGGGCGGCAGGAAGCTCATTGCCCACGAACTGACCCACGTCGTGCAACAGCGGGGACAGCCGCCAACGGAGCCTGATCGGGCCGTCCGCCGTCTGTCGTTTGGCGATATTCCCGGGGTCTCCGCCGTGGCCGATTTTATCGGCGACGCCGTCGACAGCGCCGGTAACCTGATCGCCTCCAAAGGCTGGGGGCTCGTCCGGCGCTACGCCCCCGGTCTGGAGCCCATCCTCAGGAAAGGCCCGTTGGCGTGGTTAAAAGATACCATCAGCTCCGCATTCGACGGCGTGGTGGACACTCTCAACCAATTAAGCCCGGGGCCGGCGCTGGATACACTGACCGAGACCTTCAGCGGGCTGCTAGAGCGCGCCGGCACCATCATGCAGGCGCTGATGTCCGGAAATTGCGAACCACTGTTCAACGCCATCGGCGAGCTCAAGAGTTTTGTTGTCGAGGTGGCGGGCAATGCCTGGAACAGACTTACCGACTTTCTCTCACCGGTCGGTGATTTTTTCTCCGAGCTTTGGGCCAGCACCGGTGCCCGCGCCGTGGACTGGCTGAGCGAGTTTGCCGGTGACACCTGGGACTCAATTCAGAATCTCGGACGACAGATCTGGGATTGGAGCCAACCCATTCGCGACGCCGTCGGGGCCGCCTGGGACTGGATCAAGAAACAACTTTTTGGCTCCGAAGAGAATGCCGTTGAAGACAACGCCGGTGGTATTACCGGCTGGATTACCGCCAAGGCGAGTCAAGCCTGGAATTGGGTCAAGGATCGAACACGCCCTGTCTGGCAGCCCATTCAGCAGGGGATGGCATTTCTGAATGAGCTGATTCCACCGGAATTCATCAGCAACCTGGGCGAGGATATGTCCGAGCTCAGCCAGAACCTGAACCAGACGGAACAGCAGCTGGGCGGCAGTGACGACGAACAGCCCGGCCGCGGCCTGGCCGCCAACCGCGAAGCCCTGGTCGGCGCACTGCCTTCGCTGCAGAGTGTCTTGACGCGAGTACGCGCGGTGCTGGTGAACTCGGGACAGTGGCTAACCCTCAAAGTGGGCGGCCTGCGCGATAAAGTGTTGAACTTCTTCACCAGTCTCAAAAGCAACACGCTGCTCGCGCATCTATCGTCGTCTTTGAACTGGCTGGAAAGCGGCATCCGCCGACTGTGGGGCTGGGCGGAGAACAGCGTCGTGGGCCTGTTTAACCGACTGGTCGAGGGCTTCGACCGGCTGACGCCTCTGGTCACCCATCTGTTGGGCGTGACCCGAAGGCTGATCGCCGCGGCTGGTGATCTGCTGACGCTGCCCCAACTGATACTATCCAATGTCTGGGGGCTGATCCCCGAATGTATTCGCAACCCCATTAAAGATTTTCTGGTCGAGCAGATACTCGGGCGCATTCCGGTATTCAACCAACTGATGAAGGTGCCCGACCTCTGGGAGCGGGCACAGGCAACGGCCATGCGTATTGTGCGGCAGGTGTTCGTCGACGGCAACATCTCCGCTGCCGCCTGGAGCTTTTTCCAGGCCATGCTGAAACTGATTGGTCTCCCCCCGCAACTGGTTGTTCAGGTGCTGGCCCGTGCCACAGGTGCCATAGGGGAAATTCTCACCGACCCCATAGGCTTTATTACCAATGCCCTGCGAGCGGTCTGGCAGGGGTTTTCCCAGTTCTTTCGCAATATTGGCAACCACCTGTTGAGTGGTGTGAGCGGTTGGTTCTTCGGGCATATGCGCGATGCCGGTATCACGCCCCCCGAAAACTTTTCCCTGCGTTCGGTTCTGGGTGTGGTAATGCAGATTCTGGATATTACCCGGGAGCGCATCTTCGACCGCCTTGGTCGTCGCATTGGCCGCTCCACTGCCGACCGACTGCGCAGCATGCTTGATCGGGCGACCGGCGTCTGGCGCTTTGTCCGAACCGTGGTCGAAGAAGGGCCGGGCGCTTTGTGGGAGGAACTGCAACAACGATTGAGTGATCTGGGTAATCAATTACTCGACGGTATTGTCGGCTGGGTAACCGAGACCATTATTCAGCGGGTCAGCGCCCGATTGCTGACCATGCTCGATCCCTCGGGCATCATGGCCGTAGTCAATGCGCTGGTAACGCTGTACCAGACCATCGAAACCTTTGCTGAGCGCCTCCGTGAAATGCTGGAGGTGGTCAACAGCTTCTTGCAGGGCGTCAATGATATTGCCAAAGGCTCTCTGTCTCAGGCCGCCAACTTCCTGGAAAACGCAATGGGGCAGGCGATTCCCGTCATTCTCGCGTTTCTGGGCAAGTACGCGGGTCTTGGCAACCTGAGCGAGCGCATCCGGGAAATGGTGGAATCCATCCGTGAGCGGGTGGACGCTGCTCTCGACTGGCTGATCGACCGGGCCATTCGAGGCGGGCGAGCCCTGATCGACCTTGCCCGCCGTGGCGGCCGAGCGGTAAAGCGGGGGGCTCGAGCCCTGGCCAACTGGTGGAAACCGAAGAAAGATTTCAAGGCCGACAACGGTGAAGAGCACAGTCTTTACACAGAAGAATCTGGGACTGGTGTCACCTTAATGATGGCCTCGGAAGATCCAAAAAGGTATCAGAACTACCTTGAAGGTCTGGAGCTCGAGGGCCTCAACGAACAAAAGCGCAAAAAGGCATTGGGTATCGCCAAATCTCTCGACGAGAATTTGGCCACCATGAAAGGTTGGGAGAGTCGGCAAGAAGAGACGGGTAACGAGGCCGCTATTAACAGTGGCAACAACCAAGACGCTCAGGCGTTCTTTGACGATGAGGTCAAGCCAAAGTTCGATGAGCTAGTTGAAATCACCATGACAATATTACCTGAGCCAGGATCGGCAGGAGATGGTATTGCGTCCACACCACCAATCTACGGACCGACAACGGATCGAGGTTTCGGAACTTCAGTCGAAGCACCCTTGCTCGGGAAAGATATAGTCGGCACTGGCAGCACAACTGCTTCTGCTCCCCCCAATGAAAACTGGGAAAAGCTCAGAAAACGGAAGAAGGGGAAAAGCAGCTACTTTGTCAGGGGACATCTTCTCAACCACCACTTGGGTGGAAAAGGGGAGTGGAAAAACCTGACTCCATTAACGCGCTCTGCAAACGCTACCATGAGCCACTCTTTTGAAGAGCACGCCAAGGAGGCCGTCGAAAAAAACCATAAGTTTATCAACTACATAGTAACCGCCAACTACTCTGGAAGCAGCCACCCACTGGAAAACGAAGTTCAAGAACTCCGTGAATCCGGAAATCCGGAAGATGGAAACTTGGCGGATGTTATCGAGGTCGAGCGTGACATACCGAGCAAGCTCGAAGTTGCGGCAAACGTTCTGAACCATTCGGGTGACAGTGGAAAGTACGAAAAAGGAGAGAGTTTAGAAGAAAAGCAAGACATCAAGAATGAATTTTTCACCAATAGTGTTGAAGACTACTCACTTTCTGCCAGCGACTACGAAAAACTCTACATTAACGATACTCTTCGAAACTATGACCCGAAAAAAGGTGAAGACGATCCTGCAATAGTAGCACTGAAGAATTTTGGCTCAATTGACGAAAAAACAGCTCTCGATATCGCGAACAAAATGCCCTCCTCCGGCTACCGTACCTATGGCGAGTTACGTGAACTCGCCGGAATATCAGAGGACCGATGGAGGGGAATCAACGACGACCCACGATATCGCATAAGATTGTACAGCCGACCATAAACCTCGGAGGCCGTTTTGGCATGAACCGTCCAGTTCAGACATCATTCGAACGTAAACTCGCCGATCCTTACGCCTTTGCCTTGCTGCAATGGCCCGCACTGCTTGCTTTGCTCTCCCTGCAACAGGGAGGCTGGTGGCTGGCGTTGAAAATCGCTTTGGGCCTCTGGTTGGGGCTGATGTGCCTCGCTGCCTACGCCGGGCGGCGGCCGGGAAGGATCGCGTTTGGCAATTCCATGCTACTGAGCAACGGCGCGATTGGCCTGGGTTGGTGGGTCTACCCGAGTCCCTGGCTACTTGCCTGCATTGCCCTGGCGTTGCTACTGCTTTATACGGGGCAGCGCGCTCTGTTCCGCGATAATGCCGAAACGATCGAGACTACCGTAGAATAGTTCATATAGTTTCGAGACGGCCTGGCACAGCCAGACTCAGGGCGATGAGCGGAACTTGACAGACTCGCGCCGAAGCGATTGACTGAATCAGGAGATGGTCACCGTTCTGGTGTGCCGCTCGCTCGGGGAAAGCGCAATGCGCAAGTTGAATCGGGGATTCTGGTTTGGTCTCTCGATTGTTATTCTGCGCCCCCGCTCGATGTCGCCAGCGCAGTGGTGTTGAGCGACAACGACGATTCCTTCGAGCACAAACTGCGTATGGTCAGCAGCGCCAACCGGCGCACGAGGGTATCGTTGCCGACGTGGACATGTCCTCTCTCGATATTGAAATCTCAAAGGGCTGGTTCAGTTTCTCGATTACTGACAAGTTGTCGTCCTACATCGAAGGCAGTCGGATCTCGGCCAAGTCGGTTGAGATTCCCTCCGGGCAATACCGGGTTGAGATCCTTGTCCGGGATCTGAAAGGCAATGAAACCGAGGCCGTATATGGCATGAGTGTGCGATAGCGCTGACCCCGCTGCCACGAAGGTTCGAGTGTCAGGCGCAGATTGGTAAAGCTGCTGAAAAGAAGCCAAATGGGGAGATTCAGTTGCCCAGACTATCCAGCCGGCGCGGCTTCGCAATACCGAAGCCCTGACCGTAGTCTACCTGGATTTCCCGGAGCGCCTCCATGATTTCCATGTCTTCCACATACTCCGCAATCGTGCGGAGATCCAGAAAATGGCACAGTTCGTTGATTGAACGCACCATCGCATAGTTGGTCATATTGGTGTTGAGGTCGCGAACAAAGGCGCCGTCGATCTTCACGAAGTCCACGGGCAGCTTTTGCAGATAGGCATAGGAAGACATGCCGGTACCGAAATCATCCAGGGCAAAGCGACAGTGCAGGCGTTTGAGCTCACGCATGAAATCGGAAGCAAAGTGAAGGTTGGCAATGGCCGAGGTCTCGGTAACCTCGAAACAGAGCTTGGGTGCAAACTCCGCCTTCGCCCTGAGGGTGGATTCGAGGTTGAGCATAAAGTCGTCATCGCTTAACGAGGCACCGGACAGATTGACGTTGAGCGTTGCAATCTTCGTTATGGCTTCCGGGTTCTGGCGCATCCAGCTCATCACCTCGGAAACCACCCACAGATCCACCGTGGTACTGCGCCTGAATTGCTCGGCCGCCTCGATATAACCCTGGGGGGAAATCTCCTTGCCCGAGCTGTCCTTCAGTCCCAGCAAAATCTCATAGCTGTTGCCTTCAATGAACCCGGGATCCAGAGCAACGATGGGTTGGGCCCGCAGGTACAGGCTGCCGTCGCGAATCGTACGGTCAATCTCCGTCACCCATTGCGGGCCACTCACTTGCGACTTCTCGCCCGTACCGCGTGCCAGCTCAATACGGTTGCCACCCAGTTTTTTCGAGGCTCCCAGCGAGAGGCTTGCCTGGTTCAGAAGGTCGCCAGGCGAGCAGGCTGCGCCCGTTACAGACCTTATGCTCATGCTCACAGTCACCCGGTATTCTGTCGAACCATGGCGGAAGACGTGAACTTCAATCCGCCGTCGGAGGGATTCCGCAAAATCGAGACAATCCTCTATTGCCATGCTGCCAAAAAGGATTGCGAACTCATTGCCACTGATCCTGCCGGTGCAGGCTTCCGGAAAAAGCGACCCGCAATCATTGCGAAGCATGTCGGCAATGGACTTCAACAGCGCGTCACCGGCCTCTGCGCCAAAGGAAGCATTAACGACACTGAATTCGTCAATGTCCAGTACCAGCAAAGCTGCGTGGTCTTGCCCTGAAAGTTGCGGTAACCTGTTGATCAGTTGCCAGACCTGTTTTTCGAAATCGTGTCGATGCATCAGGCCGGTCAGAGCATCGTGTGTGGCCTGAAAGTTCAGCTTTCGATAGATGTCTTCGACGACTGTGAACAGGCTTTGGTCGAGAAACGGGATTTCCCCGTCCTCGACCAGCCAGGCCTCGCCCCCGGCCAGTTTGCGGGTAAATTCAGGGAAGTCGTAGCTGATCTCGCTCATACCCTTGGGGGAGAGGAAGACGAATCGCAGCGACTCCTCGCCACCCCATACCAGTCGCATCCGGCGGGTCTCGCCGCTGTCCAGCCCGAGTTCAACCCAGTCGCCGACAGCCAGACCTTTTGCCCTCGATGCCCAGCGGCTCTGTTCGAGTTCAGCCGGTAACGTTGCCACGGCGTCATCCGTTTCGCCGTACATTTCCAGCCAGGAAGTCGTTACCATCAGATCGCCTGCAAGAATGCCCGACAACTCTTTGATGATGGCACGGGTCCGCGCCGGATCGCCCACTGTTTTAAGCTCACGTTCAATGAACTGGAGCATGACCCCGCTTTCCAGTTCTTTTTCGAACGCAAGCTCACCAGACGTGCCATCGGGAGATAGCCAGGCCTGCAATTGCGTTACCACGTCAAAGAGTTCTTCACATTGACGGCTTTGCGGACCCTCCCGCAACATGGCCAGCACGATGAGCTGTTCCCAGCCAGCCTCAAGGAGTCTGACCAGAATGTCGGGTGTCTGTCGCCCCCCCAGAAGCGCAGAAAGCCGCTTCTGGGCGGTCCTGCGGGTCCGGCGCAGACGTTCCTTGCCTTCCAGGTTTTTTGCCAGTCTTTCGGAGTTGCGGATGAACGACTGGTCCTGGCGTTCCACCAACTGCCTGAGCCGCTGGCCGACATCTTCCAGCAGACCTGAATCCGCCTTTTCCATCGCCGTCAGTTCGCTGATGATATCGGCAACCGTGGCCTCGAGTTTCTTGCCGGAGACTCTCTCTGCAAGACACAGTCGCATCAGGTCATTGATTATGTCCCGGGTCGGATGATCCCCCTCGCTCAGGAAATCGGGTGTCTCGATAAGCGTTTCGAAAACCGGCAATCGCAGCATTTGTAACTGCTGGCGAACCGGCGCGGAGAGATTCAGCTGGGTTTGCAGAGGCGCAAATATCCGGTCCACAAGGCTGGCTTTGTCAACAGCGCTCTGGTCAAGTGCGCTCGCAACTTCCGGGTCTGAATCTGCCATGTCCCGGAGCAGGCCTGTCATCGCGGGTTCGCCGTCTCGCAGGCGTGACAGGATCTCGGGGCGTCTGGAGCCGAGGTTTTCTTTCAGTTGCAGGTTTGGTTCCTGCCAGTTGGGGCCATCTGTCCCGTGACTGGCTGTCCCGTAACCATCCTCCAGCGCCATTAACTGGAAGATTGATTGTGTGGCTCTGGCGGAGGCTGCACCTGGCTGGCCGGCTTCCCGGGCGCTGCTGCGCTGGTCCTGACCGCTTTCGGCTATTGGTTTTTTCAGCTCTGATACTTTGTCACCGAGCGACCAGTTCGCTGGCAGTTCTGTCATTTCCAGGGCTTCAAGCCCGTCTTTGCGAAAGTCGTTGATCATTGACCGGACCGCTGCGGACCAGACTTTTGCGAGTGCATTCTCCCAGGCCCGGTAAAGGGTGGGCCGGTTTTCCCCGGCAATTCCGAGGTTGTCGACTGCGTATTGCAGGCAGACACCTAATGCCCGTGGCGCCAGCGGATTGTTGTCATTATTGACATCCAGGTGGTAGACCTGGTTCATAAACTGGTTCAGCAGGAAAATGAAACCTTTGTTGGCTTTGCTGATGCGCGTGGAAATAGCCTGGAGGTCGAGCCAGTCCTCGAATTCATGACGTTCCAGCAGGTGCAGTTCGCTGCCATTGACATGG
>Ga0209949_1000084_pt1 | contig 53228 bp, 41 predicted proteins | sample SalPonC_black_MG_FD_185711 | JGI IMG/M metagenome (GOLD analysis project Ga0209949, IMG submission 185711) | Salt pond soil microbial communities from South San Francisco under conditions of wetland restoration - Salt Pond MetaG... | ecosystem: Environmental > Aquatic > Marine > Intertidal zone... | reverse complement strand
AACAGGAACAATCAGTCTTAATCCTTGTTTTTCTGGACGTACCTCTCTGACACGGGATAGACAAGGACTTCCCTGAAATAGAGGGAATGTCTTAATCCTTGTTTTTCTGGACGTACCTCTCTGACAAAAATTACAATGGATATACAGTCATGTGGCACACTGTCTTAATCCTTGTTTTTCTGGACGTACCTCTCTGACATGAGGACATGCTCAACGGTAAGTGCACTCAGGAAGAGTCTTAATCCTTGTTTTTCTGGACGTACCTCTCTGACAGGCTATTACACTATTAAGACAACAAGAATTAAATCGTCTTAATCCTTGTTTTTCTGGACGTACCTCTCTGACGCCCATGAGCTGACCACCATATATTCAAACCTTATTACTGTCTTAATCCTTGTTTTTCTGGACGTACCTCTCTGACTCTGAAAGATAAAAACGTTAAAAAATTTTTATTTTTGTCTTAATCCTTGTTTTTCTGGACGTACCTCTCTGACGTAAGGTGAGGTCTATTAAAGGTCATATTCTTTTTTGTCTTAATCCTTGTTTTTCTGGACGTACCTCTCTGACGGTGCAAGCACTTCTCCCTACCCTTATAAAATTCCCCGTCTTAATCCTTGTTTTTCTGGACGTACCTCTCTGACGAAAAAAATTTTCAAAGATGAACCCGAAATTCCGTTCATGTCTTAATCCTTGTTTTTCTGGACGTACCTCTCTGACTCGTTGATTGCGTAACTATCTGATAATCAGCAAAAATTTCACTGAATTTGGAGAAAAGAGGTGAAATAACAATAAACGCGCCGGTCGAAATTTGAGGGTGCAAAATTACGGGTTTTCAATGAACGAGTCAATACCTTGGAAGCGGTAAATTTTCAGTAGAAAATTGAGCTTCCAGGCAGACACAATATACCGATTTTAGGGCGGAAATTCCAGGAAAAGAGGAGTTGGATTTAAGTATTGGGGGAAACGGCGGTGGGGTAATAGGGGCGGAAACGGATGAAGTGGAAGTGGGAAACCTTGCGTCCGTCTTTTTCTTCGGTAACAGTTCTTTCGGTGGTGCTGGCGAAGCAGGGAATGCCGCGGCTGCGAAGCAGATTGGCGAGGGTATAAGTAAAGGTCATCTCTCCCATGAGGTGGACGGCGAAACGGGAGCCGGCGCCGGCCTGTCTGTAGAGAACCTTTGCGAGGTACGCTTCCGCCAAAGCCTCAATCTGCTCCAGGCCGGCATGGGGGGATATCTGCGGGAAAGGCAGATCGTCGAGTTTCCCGAATCGTTCCAGAGCGGCGCGGCGCTGGGCCTCGGGCCAGGTGGGGGTGGGGTGGTTGGAGAGGTTGAGGAGCATGGATTAGTGGGATTGCGGAATATTTAGTATTCTCTTTATCTCAGAAATACTTTTTTCAAGGATTTCTTCAAATTCTTCAGCGGGTTTGGCCCAGTTGAGAAAACCGCCGTGGTTGATGTCATTTCGGTACTGATGGCTCAACTCCTGGTACAGTGATGACAGTGCCTTTAAAGATGGTGAATCTATTACGTCATGTACTTGTTTTTGGGTGAATGCGCCAGTATGCCAACTATCCAATTCTCGTCCGTAGCAGTTGAAGGCGATTTCAACCAGTCTTCGGTTATATTTATATTCTCCATCATTCAGGCCGGCTTCAATACAAATAATTGAAATGATCGTCTCCCGTAAAATGGTAATCCCTTGTTGAATCAACTTATGACCCAGGCACCATTCTGCGGCGGTAATGCCGTTGAAAACTCGGTCCTGTGAAAAATCTGAAAAAGCGCTATTCACCTTGTTCAGAATATGTTCCAATGGGGGAATTTCCTGAATTTTGTCTTTTGCACCGTCAGCTTCCTCCCGTAAATCCTGAAAGATATCCCCTTGCGTAATCTCACGCCCGCGTGAAACAGAGAAGGCAAGGGTTACTCTTTCAAGAGTTTCGGCAAGATTTGTGAGCCCCCCGCTTCTAGAAAGTTTGGTCAGCGTTTCCGAATTCCCGTGTGTCAAAAAATCGTTGGCCGCATTCGTCCATTTCTGCAGCGCCACTACATTTACTAAATTGAGTAGCGGAACCCGTCGATTTGCTGGATTTGGAATGCGTTCTTCAATATTCCAGGAAGGTCCCAAGGTATCGAAGGCCCCGTAATATACCGCCTGAATCTCCACCTTCTTTAAGAACCGGGCATAATCCAACAATACCGAAGTGAAAATCGGAATTGATCTAAAAGCATTGGTGACATCGAGCCAAACCTTATCGCCTTCTTTAAGACAGTCAAATATCTTTTCGAAATTTGTCCAGATATCCGACTCAGAAAACCCATCCGTCAATCCGCGAACGGCCCTAACCCGGCATGCAAGATTGAGATCGGCTAATTTCTTCGCCAATCCATCCGTATCTTCATCTTGGACATATTTTTTTCCTTCCCAATTTTGAGTTTCGGCTGCCTCTGTCAGGAAAACAAACATCTTGTCTTCTTCACTCCAATTGCTGCACAGTACTTCTGCTAAAGCTTCCTGTACAAAGCGAACCACCCGGGATGTTCGTTCTTCAGTGCAATACACACACTTTTTATAGGGCGTCGCACCTACGAATGTGAGTAAAATGTTTCTTGCCATGAGGTCAGTAATTGAGCAGTAAATAATTGGAACACGCTGCGTTTCAAATTTTGTAAAGCCGGAAAGTTGGCGCGGATTGACTATCGCATCAGCCAAATTTCCGATGACTGATGCCGGTTCCAGTAGAGCCAGTCCACCAGGGCAGTTTCCCGTTCTTCGCCCGGCTCGACCTGAGTAATATCAGAAAGGAAGAAATGCACCGGTTTATCTTGAGTGCCGAAGAAAATGCCTATCACCCACATCTGGTTGTAACCGCAGCGTGACAGTGGCGCCATGTCCAGGATTTCCACCTGTGAGGAAGAGATGGTGACCGACCGGCCCATTTGTCGCGACCGGTGGGTTATAACCATCGCAGTAAACGGAAAACCCAGCTTTTCCTCCAGATAGTAATACCAGGCCGAAGTCACTTCGTCGTTGCCGTAAGTATCGACCAATATCTCATTGTGAATGTATTCATCCCGTTCGGGCTCGACTTCCTTGAAGCGACGGGGAACGTCCTTCAGTTCATGATAGTTTTTCATTTTGTGGGGTTGAAGTAGCCGTAGCCGACGGCGGTTTTGGCGCCGATGCCGTGTTGGGTGAGGGCTTCTTTGAGTAATGTTTCGGCTTTACTTAACAAATTAATATCCAGATCAGAACCATTTGGTTTAATTCCAATTAAAAACTGAAAAGGCGTGCCCGCGGCTACAGTTAAAAAAGCAATGGGGTTTGGGGATTGAAAATCGGTTGGGGGAGCCTCTCCTTTATAGTAATCCGGGTAATGAACATTCATTACATCTTCCTCAATCGGGGGAAGTTGTGTCGGAAAAGCATCGAAAAAAATGACATTTCCCTGACGTTCACCGGGGTCATTTTCATTCTTTTTATTCTTTTCATAATAACTTGGCCAAGAAGCTTTGTTTTCATCTTTCCATTCCGCCGGGGAGCCGAACAGGTCGCAGAAATGTTTGTCTCCCAGTGCTTTGCCTTCGTCGTTATTAAATTGACTTTTTATCATCCAGGATCGAGTCAGTCCTTTTATAGCAGATGCAGGAATGTAGGGGATACCATAGACGTGATGGAGTGTCAGTCCTACTTCATATACGGATGCTCCCCCAATTCCGATGATCAGGCGAGTAGCGGTTGATAGCTGGAAGGACTTCAGATGTCGTTCGGTCTTAAATTGCCCGGCGGCATTCTGGTATTGCCTCTCACTCAGGCTTTCAAAAGGGATTGAGCCAAAATTAGCTGTATACTCCAGAGTCCCTTTTTTGCGATCCCTTTTGTAGATCGCGGCCACCTTACCGTATTCTGGAAAGTTGGCTGTTTTTTGCAGCTTGAGAGCATAGTTATCGATGTCATACCCATTAGTCATAGCTACGGTTAAAAGTTCTTGAGTATCTCTAGGAAGGTAGGTGTCGAGCAGATTGTATTCTTTTTGCTCTTGTTTTTTGAATTGTTCTTCTCTTGCATTCTTTTTCTTATCTTTCCATTTTCGCTGTTGTTCTTGTTGCGCTTTCTTCTCTTCTACTTCAGCTCTAAGAGCCTTGACTTCTTTACTTTCAGCAATGGGCTTTCCGTCTACGGTATCTAGGACCAGCTTGCCATCTTCCTGAAAGTGAAAGGTGCATGGTTTTTTATTATGGATCTGTTTATCCAGCAAGACTTTAAACTCATTTGGAACAGGTATCCACTTACTACCTTCCTGGTCTTCCTTGACTTCCCAGGTAGATTTACCTCTAGCCCTAATTGTCCCTTTTTTTAATTCCATGATCTATCCTTTTTCTTGTTTAAAGCCTTCGGCAAACCGGCGAAGCCAACTTAGGTAGGCAATTACTTCATTGGTCAAAATTCGGTAGTGGGCAGAATCTGTCTTCACAATTTCTTCTAGTAAATCACCTTTTATGTAGTCTTTCTTTTGCAGCCAACCCTCTATGGCATTAAACAATTTTTTCCAAGCTTTTTCATTCTTTGCCTTAGCAAAAGCCATAGATGCCCCCAACCCATTCGTCTTGATCATCATAGGCAGTTTTTTAGCATAGCTGGCGAACTTTTCTTCATCCTTTGCACCTTTGGCTTGTTTAAAAGCATGCTGTGCCCGCCCCTGCTCCAAGGTATTTCGTGTGGTGAGTTCTTTATCTTTCACAATTGTTATTTTAAAAAGGTGGTTCGAATAAGACCTTTGCCGATAGTGGCATTGGCGCCAACTTGCAGACGGTTGTTTGCTTTTTTCGAAATCAGGTCTCCAAAGTATTGGATGACCGTCTCTGCGTCACTTTCCTCATGGGTTTTGTCGGATAGGTGTTTCCTTTTATCCTCCTTTTCACTCTTAGAATATACAGGGAACACGGGAGCGGCTAAAACCAGGCTGTACAGCACACTCTCGGCCGGGAGGTACTCCTCGGTGAATAAAGCGCGATCCTGCACCGTTCCGGTAATGTTATTGATTTTTGTTCGGGTGATCACCTCGGTGGAAAGATTGACAAAGTCCCTGAAGTCTTCGTCGCTGAGTAAGACAAGGTTCTTCCCGATTTTCTCTTTCCACCAGTTGTCTTCGTCGAATAAATGACCAATCAGCCAGTTGCCTACTTCTTTAAGAATAGTATCTTCTTCCGCCTCAAAAGCATATTCCTCCAGTACAATGCTATTATTGGCAACCACCACCTCTTGGCTGGTAATTTTTGCTTTTTGGTTTTCCACCTCCATTTCCAGATTATCGAAGGGAAGTTCTACCCCTTCACACACCTTCATATCCTTCCAAAATCGCTTGAGTACCTGCGGACAGGTAACCCAGGCAAAAACACCCCGCATGCTTTTTACCGGAAAAAGCAGTAGTCGGGCATCAGTAAAGCCTAATGCTCCGGCGTGTAGATCGCCATCACCTTCAGGGCCGAAGGTGAGTTCGATATCTTTGGTGGCATCAGATTTTGGCCTTGCTCCATAGTCAACATTGACTACCTGTTCTACTCGCTCTCTTAGCGCGCCTTTCAGGCTGGAGCCTTCAATCTTGGGAAAGTCGGTATGTCGCTCCCGCTGAATGGGGAGGTCGATCACACCTAGTTCGCTACCGCTGCCCGCGTGGAGGGGCGTCTCGCAGTAGAGGAATAGTGGTTTGGAAATGTGGTACATATATGAATGTTTAGCGACAAAACTGAATATTAGTTTTGATCAGATGAAAAAATAGTCTTGACCGCGTTGTTTTTTATGGAACTTCGAACAAATTGGTGATATAATATCCGGTTGCTCTTTCCGTCGATTTTATTAGGCTTGACAAACAAGTGTTTCAGCTTAAAAATACTTTGCTCGTAACTATCTGCGAATAAACTGGATACGTCCTTAAGCAAGTCAATAGTTTCATTGCTTAATTTCGGAATTGCAGGATCACCACTTTGCTTAAAGCTGTAAGTGATTAGCCAAAATTCCTTTGGGGAGGCTTCAAGTTGCTTTTCAGCTTCCTCACAACGAAGCAATAGCTTTTCCATAAATCCAAAGAGCCTATTTGGAGTATCTAAAACACTGAATGGTTTTATCTCTATTCCTTTAAAGCCATTGGTCTCCTGTATTAAAAGATCAATATCACCATCCACTGTTTTGGGTTTGTAGCCATGGATGACGTTAGGACTGCCATAGACATGATCATAGTATTCCTTTAATTTATGTTCAATAAAATAGCCAAATGGAGTTTCAAAAAACGGTGGCTGTCTATCCAGGAAATTTGCAACCAATGTACCTATCACAGTCAGTTCCCAAATATTTTCTTCATTTTTTTGAATAAGGTGGAGCTTCTCCATTTCAGATGATACTGCTTCGGTAATATCAGCAGGGCGCTTGAGAAAGCGGACGTATTCTTCAATAACATCCCAATCAAAACCAATTGGTAATCGCTGAATTTCTATAGGGGAATCGCTCTCTTCGTATATGTAGAATAAGGGAATATTGTAAATTTGACCAACAATTGTTAAAATGGGAATTACTCCTTTATATCCACCCGAAATATTCAGGAGATATTCACTTGCATGTTCATTCTGATTATTCTCCTGTTCGCGAATGTTCAAAATTGTGTCGATAAGGTTTTGTACTCCATTTTCTAGAAATTTGTTGGAATCCAAAACAGATAGGTCTCTGACTAGATGTACCTCGTTGTCAAACTTTATCAGTGCCCCTTTTTCTTTTTGTATCCAATCCTTTACCAAAGTTGCAGCTAGTTTAGAGAGGATCGTATCAGAAGCGACCAGGAATACTTTAATAGTTCCATCTGCCTTCTCAAGAATGTTGTAAATAGACTGCACTTCAGCAGAAACCTTGGGATCTTTACTGCTTTTGATGATTTTCCATGTCTTATCTCTCAGCTCTTCAATTCTTTCCCTTTTTTCATCCCATTTTTCTGTGGCCGACATATTTTTTAGTCTTTCCACAAATTCCCGGTCACCCCCATGAAGGTTATTGGAGAAAATAGAGGTTCCAACCGTTGTGATTACTTTTTTCATGATCTTATCGTTTTATACCTTACCAACGTAAGCTAAACCAAACCCTTCCCGGTCAAGCCCGAAATCCGAATTACATTTTCCGTGGAAGGCAGCGGCGGCATCTTGGGCTTCTCCATTTTGTACTTCCAGGTAGTACACTGCACCCGCCGGGATGGCTTTACGCATGGGTTTGGGACCACCTTTTTGGTGTTTGGTGCGCATATAGAAGCCACCGAGATAGATGGGGCGGTCAAAGGCGGCAGCTAATACCTTTACTGTATGGCCTTCCCATTTCCCTGTAAGCGTCTTTGGATCAATGCCTTTAGGTAGCCAACCATTTTCAAAGACTGAAGGAGTAGCGAATACCACTTTAAATCTGTTGCCTTGCATGTTGGGCATCTTCACTTGGATATCTGATTGATATGCGGTATAGCTTACCGCTTTCCCTTCTCCTCCGACTTTCAAAAAACCGGATGCCGGAATGTCTAGATCCTCGTCAGCAGACCAATCGACCAACAGCCCGGTATCACATTTAGGGCGAAACATTTCTACCCGATACAGTTTGCCTTCTGCGGCTCCTCCGGTATTTCGATCCTTTTGAATGCCAATTTTGGGTTCCCGCTCAAAGAAATCATCTTGGTGCCAAGCAGAAATATTTGCTTCACCCTGGAGATAATCATTAAGATCGGTTAAACCCACAAAATGCTTTCCCCCGAGTGATTCAATGGGCTGCTCCAACTCAGTACTCTTTAGTATAAGTTCCGTAGAAGAAGAATTTGGAAAATCAACCTTCTGTAATTTTAGTATTTCTTTTTTATTTTCTTTTTGATTTTTTTTACTCACTACTACATCAAAGGGACAGGGGAAGCGGACTTTTCCTTCTTTTGTAAGAAGCAATCGATTTATACGCAAGCTACTGGTTGTATCATTACCTCCACCGGCTTCCTGCAAATCCTTTAGGTGGTTACTAAAATAGGAAGTTCTTAAAGCACCATACACCACACTTGGCGGAGGGGGGGAAACACCATTCGCCCATACATCTTCCCCCATGGAAAATGGCTTTCCATCTCGTACAAAAAGGGTATCAAAAGGGTGTAGTTCAATTTGCATGTTGATCGGGTTGTCGATTTAGAAAATCAGCTATTTCAAGCCAGTGCAGGAAGTTTTCTACTTTCCTTTCCCGAGAATTGAATAGTCTGTCAACACTTTGCTGCATTCTCTCTATAATAGGTAACTCCTTTTTCTGATCGGGATGGTTTTTAATGTATTCTTTAACACCCACCTCTATTTGGGAGCGACAAACCAGGCGCTTTATTTCTTGCCGAATGATTGAGTCAAACTCACTAAAATTGCCATGAATCCCTTCTCTACGGCCTATTAGTCCCATAAGCTCCTCATTCAAGGCAGTGATAAAGGTATTTGAGAAGCATTCCTTTTGCATGAGAAGCGTAACCGTTTCCAATGCCTTGAGATTTTCCAACTCCTCACCCCCCCATTTTATGGCCGCCCGCTGTATCTCTCCTGAGCGTTTCATTAAGTAGAAAGAGAAAGCATTGCGTTCTCCACCCTCGTCAGATTTGGCGTAGTCCTGTGCTTTGTGGGCAAAGCGTACGACTTCCCCCAAGGGGTTTTTATAGTGGGCAATGCATACTCCCGCTGAGAAGGAGAGTACGGCATCTTCGTCCAGATATTCCGACAGCTTCTCATGCACTTCTTTGTGATATAAGCTGTGTAACTCCCCCATTACTTCGAAGAGATAATGCAGGTTGACAAAACCACTGAAATCATCACCGCCGGCGTAGATGGTTTGCCCTCTTCCATTATCAAGCACGGTTTTGGCTTTTTGGGCAAAATGATACAGTCGTTCAGAAAGTGCATGGTGAAAGGTTTTCAAATCGACATCCTCTCTGATGTATTCTTCATCACCGGCCCAGATAGCTCCCATGCGGTCGCCGTCGAAGGTGAGCAGGGCGTAGTAGGAAGAAATACTTGGCAGTTTGTCTTCTTTTGCTTTTTGTTTTAGCTGTTTGAGTTGTTCTCTTAGCACTTTATTAGAGCTACATTTATGCACGATCTCGTTTTTCTCCAAGAACCGATCCGTCACATTTTCCTCATAGAGAAATTGTCCGTCCCAATCGTTGGGATCAAAACACCCTTTATAAATTTGATAAGCAGTTGCCGTATTTTTCCCAGCCATTTCACGTTCTAAGGCTTTTGATGAAATCTCAGCAATGGATGGAAATTTCATATCGGACTGAAAGAACCTTTTGGTCGCTACTACTGCGGATAGCCCTTCTCCATTGCCAATTAAGACAGGACTCTTTTTTATTTGGGCTGTTTTCGTGGTTTTAACGAAGGCAGGAAGTTTAAATCTTTCATTAAACACCAGTGCATCCCGCTCCCCACTCACTGAGCACTTGCGCCCATCTTCATCCTTTGGTAATTGAGCAAAAGCTCTGATATTTTTGACAGCGCCGAGGTTTTGCTCGATTTGCTGGTATCCCCTGCGGTAATCCTGTTCATTTTCTAGTTTTTCAAACACCCAGTAAACTTCCAGATGGGAGTCAATCTGCTCGAAGAATCTTTCCTCGAATGCAGGGCCTGCATTTTTGGGCTTCATGTTTTTTAAAGCCTTTTCAGCCATTGCGCTGAAAGCTTTCCGGACGTCGTCTTCCACTTTTTTCCCCATGGATTCAGCCTGATCCGGCTCCAGATTCACTTCAGCCAGAAATTTGTTGGGCATGGAGTCGGGCTCTTCTCCTTCCGGTAAGTAGGGGAAAATTAGCTCTGCACCGAACTGATCTTTGGCGCTTTGTATGCCGGTTAGCGTTAACTTGGATAGCATGTCGCTACCAGCTTTCAGGTCCATGGTCTTACGCGCCTGTGCTATGAAGCTCTGGACCGGGCCTATGGTGAAAAGAAACAAGTATTTCATGTTGCCTGAATAATTTCTCTTTTTAAAACACTGATCACGGCACTGCAAAATGGCCTGAATCTGCCTTGCTCGTCTTTTTGGCTTAGCACATTAACTATTTGCTCTGCTTCCCCTTTAGAAATGAGCGTATCAGAAAAACCATTTTCCATCTCTTCTTCATCTTGAAACGCATAAATGAACCCGGCAATAGTTTCTGCCCGGTCTTTATCGTACGCTGTAAGATTCAGGATTTCAATCGTTTTTTCGGCGTCTTCATCATCACCTTGTATTTGACCATCTTCTGTGAAGAATATTCTTTCCTCGCAAGAAGCATCAAATGGAGTCAGGGGAAGCATTGAAGCACCTTTACTTGCGTTACATGTTTCCTTTCCTGTGCCTCTACCACCCCTGCAGGAGACGGCCAGATTGTCATAATCCAATGCGTTTTTTGGAAACATATGAACTGGACGCATATGCTCTATCTCTTCCGGCAGGTCAGCTAACTCGTGTTTTTTGTATTCCCTCTCCGGCTTGTGGTCAATCATTCTATTGCAGAAACAGCATATGTAACCTTGTTCTCTCAGTAATGCTGCACGCAATTCCAATTTGGAATAGTAGGATATCCCATCTTCTTCTTCTCTTGGTAGCGAAGAAGGAAGGTGTTCGTAAAGCGCCCTTTCTGAAGCAGGGTTAGATTTACAAATAGTAATTAACCGCTCTAACTCCTGTCGTTTCCATGCACAGAATGCTTCTGGCTCCTTTTTTTCTTTGGGGTTAAAGTATTTCACTTTTCCAGTATTTTTTTTCGATCCAGAATGGCTAATAGTTTTCTCAATTCCGGCGAATAATCATCACCCGATGCCTTAAATGTATCTTCTATCTCCTTTAGATTTGCCTCCGCTTTTACAATTTCATTTCTAGATAATAGGCGATATATTTTTTTATATTTTTTTTCGAACTCATTGGAGGGTGTGTCCATCACTTTTGATATGATGGTAGAGATATCCCTTCCGAAGGTCGCATCAGGACGTACCGTTTTCCAATCATCCAACAGCCAAATGTGTTTGCTCGGGATGTAATTTAAAAGCAAAGCACTATGAGTACTGACAACAAACTGCAGCCCCGGAAAGGCTTTTTGTAAGCTCGGCAACACATTGCGCTGCCAGCCCGGATGCAAATGCATTCCCACTTCATCAATCAAAACCACTCCGAATCCATCTGTGAGGGGATTGAAATCTTCTCCATGATCTGGATTGGCTTCGATCAGGCTGATGGCAATGTCTGCTACGATTTCTAACAGGCTGATTTCTCCGGAGGACAATTGCTGCGCACTCAGTTCTTCCGCTTGCTTCCCTTGCCGTTTGGTAATACTCAGGAAATCGCTTCCCTCTGCCGAGTATTTTACTTTCAGGTCAGTATAAGTGACTTCATCATCTGACAATAAACCCGACACGGCTTCTTTAACCCAATCTAATTCCCATTTAAATGGCTTGTAGGTGGATTGCATCACCACTTTTTGCCGGCGGTCAATCCAGTTGATGAGTTTGGCAAGCTTGTTCTCAGCAGGCAATTCAGGCTTACGTCCCTGAGGTTGATAGTACTTAAAAATCGGCCGACTGTCTCCTTGTTGGGCACCATACTTCAAGTACTCCGAAAGTTCCGGCCAGTCCTTTGAAAGGTCGCTTGTCAGTTCAAATCCCAATTCACTTCCCTTTATGCGGATTGTAGATTCTTTTTTTCCTTTTTCAAGCGTATTAATTGACCCATAATCCTCCTCTTCATTTTCATCTTCTTTTTGAAGCCACTGAAAATGAGTAAGCGTAACCACTGAAATGGAACTACCTTCAGTTCCATTCTTAATATCACTGGATTTAAGCCAGCCGATTCGCTTCGGTTGCTTTTTCCCGCCAAATAATTTCTCAAAAACCTCTAGACTTGCCCATATCGCATCTAAAAAAGTAGACTTCCCTCCTCCATTACGAGATATAAAAACCGTCAAATCCTCCTGTAGAGAAATGTCTAATTGAGAAAATCCACGGAAGTTTTCTAATTGTAAGCCTTTTACAACGGGCTTAAACTGTGCTTGATCACCTGTAAAATGTACCTTACTCATAAGATTCGTCCTTTAAATTCAGCTTGTAAGTTAAGGTCTATTAGGTGATTATCTCTATTGGGAATGGTGTTTAATGTGGTAACGACTATTTTTTCTTCGGATAAAACGGAGACATATACGGGAGACGCAAACCGCCCACGGGAAGCATGTCCCATATTTGCTTCATACGCTTGCCCGTACTTTTGCTTGAAGTCATGCGTTAATTGGCTTAGCTCAGACAAAAAGCTTCTCCGGTTTTCACCTATTTCTATTTTTTGAATCCAGGGATATTTTTCCATTTGCCCTGAATATTGGTGATAGATAAGCCCGCTTTCTTCATTAAGTACAAAATAAGGCGATATCACAGATAGCAAGCTATGAATATCCTCCAGGCTGCCTATTTCCGAAAGCGAAATCGGTTCATCTGTTGGCAATGAAGAAGTTGCAGAGATAAGTGCAAAACTCCCCATGCCCCGGCGCACTCGCCTTCCAACACCTCCTAAGGCGGTAAACAATTGAAACAATGCAATCAATTTGGACCGGTTAAATATCTCTACTTCGGAGCCACGTACTGTTGTTCGAATGCTATAGCTTTCTGGGATAATCAACTTTATCTGGAAGGTACTTCCTTGCAAGATGCATTGGGGGGTAAAGGTACGCTCCTTATGCGGCACCAACTTTTCCTCCCCGAGCTGAATATTTTCAGGTGATACAATTATTGAAAAGCTACTTTTCCGTTCTCCTTCCGTTCCACCAGTCCCACCGAAAACGGAGATTTCTTGATCCCTCAATCCTGATGAAACCAAGGTTGTTTTTTTACCTTCTTTCCTCACTTCGCTTTCCAAAGGCAAATGCCCATTCATCGCCCGCCACCAAAACCGCATCGCCCCTTTTATACTCGGCGCCCTGAGTTCGGGCGTTTGTCCATCCGCTCCCGCCAAAAACATCGGCGTGATGACCTTACAATTAAATGTGATGCTTTCCATTATGCGTGTGATTAATTTTTATTTTCTCCGGAGTCTCCGGCTATAATTTCCGATTTTCGTCTGTCCTCTCCCGCTTTTCAAGGGGGATCGGGTCGGTTAAACTTTCCGATTTCCGATTTCCGCCTTCCGACTTCCGACTTCCGAATTCCCCCTTCCCCCTTCCAATCTCCCTCACCACCCCAAACCCCGTACTCGCCCCTTTTCCGATCCCCGTATAATCCGGCAGCGACACATTACAGCGGAAGTTGAGCGAGAAGCAGCGCACTTTATGGCCTTTGTAGGGCAGGGCGCGTTGTTCTTTGAGGCGGGTGATGCGCACTTCGATGCGGTCTTCCACCATCCAGTCGAGGTATTTGGCGAAGGCCAGGATATTGCCGGTGAGGATGCGTTCCAGCAGTTGCAGCCGTTCGATTTCGCTGTCGAGTTGCTGGTAGCGGCGGAAGTTTTGTTGATTCAGGGCGATCCAGTTGAGGAGGCTGTATTCGAAGGACGTCTGCCAGGTTTGCACGTTGAAGTAGTTCAGGCGGACGTCTTCGATTTCGAAGCGTTCCTGCCGCTCGCCGATGCGCAGGTTTAGTTCGCGTTGCCGGAGCAGGTAGTGGATATCGTCGGCCCCGTCGTTGAGGCAGACGATCGCTGCTTTGCGGTGATCGATCTTGTACTGGATCAGCGGGTAGCGGTAGTGGTAGCCCTCCGGGTTGCGGTGGTTGTGGAAGAGGCTCGACTCCCGTTCCGTGGCTTCGATGACGGCCGCGCGAAAGCAGGGCAGCTCGCGGGGATGCAGCCGGTTGGCGAATCGTATCTTGAGGTATCGGATTTTGGGCATAAGCGTTTATCATTCGGTTAAGGCAATACATAGTTAACCCCTGCCGGCGGCGTTACCGGCAGCAGCAGGGGTAGACATAGGTAGACAGCTCTCTTGGAAAACAGGCGCAAAAAGGGTTGCAGAGGCCCCGGAGGGTGATAAAGGGGAGAGGATTTTATTTGTTAAAGCACAATATAGGTAAATCCTATATACAGAGCAATACAATTCCGGGATTTTTTTCATCATTTTTCCGGCAAGCATTCTCATCGCTTTTCCTTGTTATTTTGGATGCCACAAACTTAAGCCGAGAGGGTGCAGTCTATTTGCACGGTGGAGTAAGGAATTGTAAATTGACGCCAACTTTTTGAAACCGGCCTGTTGGCGAGCTGTTGCCGGCGAATTACAGAAGCAAAAAAATCTAAGGACCGATGCCCTACAATCCATACGCCCTCATTCGTTACCGGGTAATTGACCGTTGTCTGCAGCAGCGAGGACAACGCTGGACTTCCCGCGAGCTGGCGGAAGCCTGCGGGGAAGCCATCCGCGAGCAGGGGCGCGGCGACGAGACCGACCCTGCCGAGCGCACCATCAAGCAGGACATTGCCGATATGCGCGGCAGCAAGCTGGGCTACGAAGCGCCTATCGAGTGGGACGCCCGCGCGCGCACCTATCGCTACACCGACCCCGCCTATTCCATCACCAACAGTCCGCTGGGCCCGGAAGACCTGCGGGAGCTACAGCACGCCCTGGTCATCCTGCGGCAGTTTCAGGGCTTCGACCAGGTGGCGGGGGTCGAGGAGATGGCGGCGCGCCTGGCTCAGGCGCTGCGCTACCGGCAGCCGGCGCCGCGTACCCTGCTGCAGCTGGAGTATAACGACCGCCTGCGCGGCCTGCACCGGATCGGACCGCTCTACGCGGCGATCGACAAGCGGCAGTGTCTGCAGATTGATTACCAGTCTTTTCAGGAGGATGCCCCGCAGCGCCGCATCCTCAGTCCCTACCTGCTCAAGGAATACAACAGCCGCTGGTTCCTCATCGGCTGGGAGCATCGCGAGCGAAAGATCTACACCCTTGCCCTCGATCGCATACACGAGGCGGAGCCCTACCTGCTGGAAGACTTCCACGAGCAGCCCGGCTTCGATCCGGAGCGCCGCTACCGCCACATGGTCGGCGTCACCGTGCCGGAGGAGGGCGCTGTCGAACGGGTGCGCATCGCGGCCGCGCCGCTGCGCGCCCGTTATATCCGCACCAAGCCGCTGCACCCGTCTCAGCAAGTGCTGGAAGAAAGCGAGGAGCACATCGTCTTCGGCTATGAGCTCCTCCTCAACTACGAGCTGGAAAGCCGCCTGCTGTCTTTCGGCGAAGAGGTGGAAGTGCTGGAGCCGATCAGCCTGCGCCGGCGCATCGCAAAGCGGGCGCAGGCAATCGCGGAGCGGTACGGAACGCCGGCCGGGTAGGCCTGAACGGCGCGCCAAGAAAAAAGGGAAAAGGAGCGGAAATCTCTGGAAACGTCAAATTGTCTTCCTGATCGATTGCTGCGCGGACAGGTTTGGACACAAAGGAGGCGCGAAGAAACACAAAGCTATTCATTCAGCTGTGCTAACAGGTACTCTGAGGCCCCTCCGGCCTTCGGCCACCTCCCCAAAGGGGAGGAGCTGGGGTTTTTCTTCCTTTGGGGATTGAGGGGGGCTTCTACTGAAAGTGGTACGCTGCCACGTCAGGGTGCGCCTTCAAGGGCGCGCCCTGAATGTGGGATTCGAAGCCACCTGGTTGTGTCGGGCAGCCTTCGCCGGTGTAATGACCACGGCGGCCAGGGGAAAGCACAGTCTGGCGGGATGGATCAACACCCACAAACCCCGTAAACCTCTTGCTCCACCGTCTTTCCCTCCTGGGTTTTCAGCGTCAGCGTCCCGGTATTCACCATGACTTCCTGATCAGCTCTTTTAGTTTCCTGCAGATCGACCGTGACCTCGTAGTTGTCATTTGCGTAGACGACCTTCCGGGTCCGTGCCTCGTTGTCGATCTGGAAGTCCTGTATCCTCAGGCGGACCTGCTCTCCATTGATGGCGATGAAGGCGAAGTCTTCACCCGTAGGGGTGCCGTACTTTTCGGCATAGACAAACTGCTCGTTGCGGTACTGTGTCGAATCTTCGGCCAGGTAGCAGCTACAGCCGGTGACGGAGGGCAGGTAACCGAAGGTGGTCAGTTCGATTTCAGGTGAGGGAGTGCTTTCGGGTTCTTCGGAAGCAGCAGTTTCCCCTTCGGTACTTTGTGTTTGGTTGTTACAAGCGAGGAGCGTCGCGGAGAGTAACACAACCATCAGAAGCGTTTTTTTCATGTCTTATTTTTTTGGTTTTTCAATTGGCTGGAAAATTAACAAAAATTTGGCAGGGGAAACTTACCATCTGATATCCTTTCCCCGCTGTATCACAAAACCGGTGAACGCTGGGATAATCTCATTCCGCATAAAGCGACCGATGGAATCAGCCTTCAGCAAGGCTTCGAATTCCTCTTTGGGTACTTCCGGATAGGCGTAGATCTTGCCGGTATTAGAGAATTCGGCGTAGAGGATTTTTTCCTCCTCATCGTAGCCGACGGCGCTGAGCATGGAGGAGTCGACGGGGATGCGGGTGAGGGGGTTCATGTGCGTCTGGTTGGAGTTTAGAAGTTTAGTCGCCCGCGACAGGTACGGGCGACTAAACTTCTAAACTTACTCTTCGTAATCAAACTCCGCTTCCAGTCCGCCGACTTCCACGACAAACTCGCCCGCTTCGATCACCCAGGAATTGTCCCGGCCGACGAAAGAGAGGTCGTTGGGTGTCAGGGTGAAGGAAACCGTTTTTGTCTCGCCCGGCTGCAGTTCGATCTTGTCGAAGGCGCGCAGGCGGCGCACCGGCGGGGTGATGCTGGCGTAGAGGTCGCGCGTGTAGAGCAACACGGGCTCCATGCCCGCCATATCGCCGGTGTTTTGGATATCTACGCTGAGTTCCAGTTCACCGTCAGGGCCGAGGGTGTTGCTGCTGAGCTGCAAGTTCCTGTATTCAAAAGTGCTGTAGCTCAGGCCGTGGCCGAAGGTGTACTGCGGGTTGTAAGATTGCCCTGAGATCATCACGTCGCGATCTTCGGTGTATTTGTGATCGTAGGGGGCGATGGAGTTTGGGTAGCGCGGATAGGTGAAGGGAAGTTTGCCCGAGAAATTGGCATCACCCAGCAGAAGCTCCGCGATGGCGTCGCCGCCCATGGGGCCGGGCAGGAAGGCGCCGACGACGGCAGCCATCTGATTTTCGAATTTGCTGATGACGCGGGGGCGTCCTTCGGCCAGCACCAGGATGACCGGTGTGCCGGCGGCGGCGATCTGCTGGGCCAGCAGGGTCTGCGCCGCGCTTATGTACAGGTCGTTGAGATTGCCGGCATCTTCGGTGTAGGACGTTTCTCCCAGGCAGAGTACGACGTAGTCGGCAGCACGCGCCTGTTGGGTGACTTCAGCCAGATCGCCGGTTTCGTCCCAGGTGCTGCCTTCGAGGTAGGTGACCTGGTCCTCGCCGAGCTTACCCTGCAGGGCTTCCAGGATGGTATTTTGTGCTTCGAACATCTCATCGGCAATGTCGCCCTGCCAGGTGCCTGTCCAGCCGCCGTTTAGCGACCGCATGCTATTGGCGGCGGGGCCGGTGACCAGGATATTGGCGTTATCGGACAGGGGGAGTACGTTTTCTGTATTTTTCAGCAGTACGATCGATTCGGTAGCAGACTGCTTACTGACCGCCCAGAATTCATCCGAGCCGAAATCGGGATAGTCCGACAGCGGGTAGAGCACCTCGTCGAAGAGCCCCATAGCGAATTTGACGCCCAGGATGCGGCGCACCGACTGGTCAATGCGTTCCTCACTGATCGCGCCTTCCTTTACCAGTTCGACGAGCAGCTCGGCGAACTCGAAGGTGGTCGGGGTCATGCTCATATCTACGCCCGCCTCTATGGCCATGCGTACGGCGTCCTTCATGGTGGGCGCGACCTTGTGGCGGGTATGCAGGTAGATGATATCCTGCCAGTCGCTGACGGCAAGGCCGTCAAAGCCCAGCTCGTCGCGCAGCACTTCGGTGAGCAGATAATGGCTGGCGTGTACCGGCACGCCATTAATCTCGCCCGAGTTGATCATCACGCTGAGGGCGCCGGCCTGAATGGCGGCTTCGTAAGCCGGCAGGTAGTACTCGCGCAGAAAGCGCTCGGGGATCCACGCGGGGGTGCGGTCCTTGCCGCTCAGCGGCATGCCGTAGCCGGTGTAGTGCTTGAGGCAGGCGGCGACTTTATTTTTGTTCGATGGGTCGATGCCCTGATAGCCGGCGACAGTGGCGGCGCCCATGATCTGGTTGACGTAGACATCCTCGCCGAAGGACTCCCACAGGCGCGGCCATTCCGGGGTGCGGCCCACGTCGAGGGCGGGGGAGAAGTTCCAGGGAAATCCAGCGGCGCGCGACTCGTAAGCGGTAATCTCGGCGATGCGCCCGGCCAGGCTGGTATTCCAGGTGGCGGCGACGCTCACCGGCTGCGGAAAGATGGTGGCCTCCCGGCAGTAATTGACGCCGTGAATGGCGTCGATGCCGTAGAGGATGGGAATCTTCAGCCGCGTATTCCCGGTCTCGGCGTGTATCTGATCCAGGATCACGCGCCACTGCTCGCGGTCGAGCAACAGGCCCGAGGGCGTATTGAGGATGGAGCCCACTTTGTAGTCCTGTATAGCGGTCTGTAACTTATTAGGATTGATACGGGCGGGGGCGGCCGGAGCATAAGCTTCGCCCACTAGCACCACGTCAATTGTAACCTGGGTCATCTGACCTACTTTTTCTTCGAGGGTCATCTGTCCGAGCAGTTCTTCTACCTGGTCATTGTAGCGGCGCAGCACGCTTTCCTGCGCCTGTATGCTCATAAGAAATCCGGTTAAGAGGAAAATTAAAATAGGAATGGGAGGGGTTCTCATGTATTTATTTTTTGTTGATTTTTCAGTGGAAATCATACAAAACACCGCAAAGGAGTCACAAACCTGCACAAATATTTAAGTAATTCATAGCCACTCTGTGACGCATCGTGATTTTAACTGCCCCCAAAAGTAAGTGAGCGGTAGTTTCGTGTAATAATTATAAAGCTATGGTAATGGAGATGTTGACTCGTTGAAGTTGTTTAAAGTTTTCTGCTGTCTGCGAGCGTGAAGGCTTGTGTTCCCTGACGAAACTCATTTTGAGTTTCGTACCAGGAAGGTACGGGACGAAAAATAGCTGAAGTCAGGGGGCACAATGCTTCGCGCGTAGCCCAGTGAGAAAACTTTAAACAACTTCGTTATGCCTTCCATCTTTTTGCGAAAGCTTAATGCATTTTTTCAGTAAAATAGATGACAAAGGTCACCGGGACATCCCCTGTTTTCTCACCGGAAGGCACCTCCTGATTTCCTGACCGGAATGGCCGGGAATAACCAGGGCAGCCATAGGAAGCCATAAGACTCCAATTACTTCGCCTCGATCATCGCCCCCTCATCCGGCGGCACGCAGAAGCGGACGAGCTGTTCCTCGAGCGATAGATTTGCCGGAATAGTATCCGCGCCGGGGTAGGTTTCCCGGAAGAGCTTGACCATCGCCTGTTGGAGACCGGTAAGGACCTCCTGGCTTTCTGCTTCCCCGGCGACGTTGGTCGTTTCATTGGGATCCGTTTTCAGATCGTAAAGGCGGTGGGTGATTCCCGGTGGCGGGTTGCCGGTTTCATAACCCTGCCCCAGGTCGCGTTTGCCGGTGGTGAAGATGTACTTCCAGCGGTCGTTGCGCACCATGGCCTTGTTGTCGACGAGAAACTCGGAGAAGACAAGGTCTTTGTGGGTTTCCGTCTTGCCGCTGAGTACCGGCATCAGGCTTTTGCCCTGTACGGAAGGTAATGGATCAACGGCCAGGGCCTCCAGCAGGGTGGGGGTCAGGTCGATGAATTCGGTGAGGGCGTCACTGCTGCGGTTGCGGCCGTAGTGGCCACCGGCCTGGATGACCAGGGGAGAACGGATGGCCTCTTCCCACATCATATGTTTTTCAAAACGCTTGTGGTGCCCGAGCAGGTAGCCCTGGTCACCGATGTATATCACCATCGTATTACCATCGAGCCCCAGTGCGTCGATTTTATCGAGAATGATTCCGACATTTTTATCCATATGTTCTACCGAGGTGTAGTAGGCGGCGATGATGCCGCGTTTTTCTTCTTCGCTGAGGTCTTTAAACACCTGCGGAACCCAGCGGTCATCTTCGGGGCTGCCTTCGGGTAAGGGCATGTTTTCCGGCAGGTATTTGTCGCGGAATTCTATGGGGAAGTTGAAGGGCGAATGCGGATTGTGAAAGCCCACCCAGAGGCAGAATCGCTCGTCCTGATTAGCTTCGATGAATTCGGCAGCTGTTCGCGCGTAAAAGGTATCCTCCATATCTTCATCCCGGAAGGGCAGTGGAAGAGCTGCGGCGTTGAGCCAGATGCGTGCCGGATCGCGGAAGGGGCGCCACTCGCCGTAGGTGGCTATGCTGTCGGGGATGGGCGCGGGCGGATTGGCCTCCAGGTAATTCCGCCACTGGCTGCGGCCGGCGAGGGTGTCGAAGCCGTGTGAGCCGGCGTTGTTGAAGTGGGTTTTACCGACCACGGCCGTGCGGAAGCCGCGTTGCTGCAGATGCTCGGCGATGGTCACCTGTTCCTCCGGAAAGGAGGTGCGCAGCAGGGTCACCCCCGCCGCGTGCGGATAGCGGCCGGTGAGGATAGACTGCCGGGAGGCGCTGCACAAGGGCGCGTTGGCGTAAGCCCGCATGAAGCGTATGCCACGCTCCGCCATCCGGTCGATATTCGGCGTGCGGATGCGATCATTGCCGTAGGCGCCTACGGCATAGGCTGCGTGGTCGTCGCCGATGATGACGACCATATTGTCGAAGGCGGGAGGCGGTGCTTCTTCTTCAGCCGGCTGATTCCGGCAGCTGGAAAATGAAAGTAATATAAGTAACGAAATAGTACTAATAGTCCGAATGGGCATGGTGTTGTTTTTTTTTAAAATAATCAGCGATTTGGTCAGGAGTGTCCTGTACTGTGCAGGGACTAATCGACAGGACGACTCAGGGACGAATTTAGCGTCATTTATGGACCGATTGACAAAAAAGTTTAGAAGTTCTGAAAAGGAGAATTCCGGTTTCAGACCTGCTAAACTGCTAAACTTCTAAACTTCTACACCAGGGTGGCCTAGTTTTTTGCCGTCTGTTGATTAAATTTAGGCGTGAAAGTCTTTACCGAAACCTGTAAAACCACCTCATGCAGCAGCTGCCGACTCTTTTATCCATACTCATCACCTTAAGTTTTGTTGTTTTTACCACCCCATACGCTATTGGTCAGGGAGAAGCCAAATCCATCCCCCTCCCGGAACATCCCCGCCCCGATTTCCAGCGCTCCGCCTGGCAGAATCTGAACGGCCGGTGGGCTTTTCGCTTCGATCCGGATGACGCGGGGATTGGTGAAGCCTGGTACAATGCAACGGCCTCCTTTCCTCTGGAGATCACCGTTCCTTTCCCCTGGGGCGCCCCCCTTTCCGGTGTGGAAGACGAAGCCCGCATCGGCTGGTACGCGCGCGAGATCACCGTCCCGGAAGACTGGGCCGGGCGGCCGGTTTTCCTGATCATCGGCGCGGCCGACTGGCAGACGACGGTCTGGCTCGATGGTGAGGAACTGGGTACCCACCGCGGCGGCTACACGCCTTTTGAATTCGATCTGACGCCGCATATGGAACCCGGTACAGCGCAACGGCTGGTCATCCGCGTCGACGATGCGGATCGCGATTTTAAGCTGGAGGGCAAGCAGGGTTACGGCAACGCCCGCGGCATCTGGCAGACGCCCTACCTGGAGGCCCGTGGCGCCAATTACCTGGAAACGCTGCACTTTACGCCGGATATCGGCGCGCAGCAGGTATCGGTCTACGCCGAACTGGCGCAGGGGGCGGAAGAGGGGCAAACTCTACAGCTGGAAGTGGCCGGCGATACCGATACGCTTTTGTTGGAAGCAGAGGTACCCGCCGGACAGGATTTCGTGACCCTCGACATGAGTGTTCCGGATATGCGGCTCTGGTCGCTCGACGATCCGTTTCTCTACCAGGCTGAAGCCCGCCTGACCGGCGCTTCTCCTGCCGATACGGTACGCAGCTACTTCGGCATGCGTGACATCTCGGTTGTCGATCTGCCGGGGACGGAGCACCGCTACGTGGCCCTCAACGGCGAGCCGGTCTACCTGCAGATGGCGCTCGACCAGGCCTATCATCCGGAGGGATACTATACCTTCCCCTCCGACGAATTTATCCGCAATGAAGTGCTCCGCTCCCGCCAGATCGGCCTCAACGGCATGCGCATCCACGTCAAGGTAGGGCTGCCCCGCAAACTGTACTGGGCCGACCGCCTCGGCATGCTCATCATGGCCGACGTGCCCAACAGCTGGGGCGAACCGGGGCCGGAAATGAAACGTGAAATCGATTACGCCTTGCGGCAAATGATACATCGCGACTACAACCACCCCTCCATTTTCTCCTGGGTGATCTTCAACGAAACCTGGGGACTGTTCACCACTGTCGATACGGCCACCAATGAACGGCGCTACCTGCCCGAAACGCAGGAATGGGTCGTGGAAATGTACCGTGCGGCCAAAGCGCTGGATACCACACGCCTCGTCGAAGATAATTCCCCCTGCTGCGGCATCGGCCACACCGAAACCGACCTTAACACCTGGCACAATTACCTCCCCGGCTGGGCCTGGAACGAGCACCTCAGCCGCATCGACTCGGCGACTTTCGACGGTTCCACCTGGAATTTCGAAGAGGGTTTCAAAGCTGTCGGTCAGCCGAATATCAACTCCGAGTTCGGCAACGTATGGGGCTACGAAGGTAGCACCGGCGATGTTGACTGGAGCTGGGACTACCACCGCGCACTCAATGAATTTCGCAAGTTTCCCAGCATCGCCGGCTGGCTCTACACGGAACACCACGATGTGATCAATGAGTGGAACGGCTACTGGCGCTATGACCGCTCGGAAAAGGAAACGGGGATGGATGAACTGGTCGACGGTATGACGCTGCGCGACCTGCATACGCCCATCTACCTTTCCACCGGTGGCGAGATCAGCCGCGAAGTGAAGGCCGGCGAGATGGTCTCGGTCCCGCTGTTCGCTTCCTTCCTTACCGGACGGGAAGATCTTGGTGAAACGCTGCGTCTGCATGCCGAGCTCTACGGCTGGGACGATCTGGGACAACGCGAGCTGTATTTTTCCACCTACCGGGATATCCCCTACAAGCCCTGGTGGAACGGCGCCCTCGAGGATCTGCGCGCGCCCATGCCGGAGAAGACGGCGACGGCAGTACTGGCCCTCACTGTCGAGGACCCGGCCGGCAATGCCCTGCACCACAACTTTACCACTTTCGTAGTCAATGGGCCGCAAAGACAGGAGCTTATACTTGGTGAAAACAAGCGGGCTCGTCTGCTTTCCTTCGATCCCGCCGAATTCTCGGCGGCGGAGTGGAGCCTGAAGCAATGGGATCTGCGCGAGGGCCGGAAGGTCAACGGCGCGGGCGCCGGTTATTTCGAGTATACCGTTCCCTGGCCGGAAGACCTGAATCCTGAAGACCTGTCGATGGCCTCGCTGTTGCTGGAGGCTTCCGCCAAACAACTCTTCGGCAAAGACCGCCCCGACGCCGAAGCAATGGACGGCGACTACATGCGGGGTCGCGGCGCCTCCGATCCCAGCCGCAATCCCAATGCCTATCCGATGACGGATGAGACGATGTTCCCCTCCGCTGTCGGCATCAGCTTTAACGGGCATCAGGCCGGCCGCTACGATCTGCCCGATGACCCGGCCGATCACCGTGGGATTCTGTCCTGGCACTATCAGCTGCAGGACCGGCGCCTGCGTGAAGCGGGTTCCTACGGCTATCGCATCAGTGCGAATATCCCGCCGGAAGCGTTGAGGGAGGCAGCGGAAGCGGGGGAGCTGATCATCCGTCTGTCGGTAGACGAGGCGCTGCCCGGCGGGCTGGCGATCTACGGGGCGGAGTTCGGCCGCTATCCGATGAACCCGACCCTGGTTTTTGTGGAAAAGTGAGGGGGGCTGGATGCTGGGTACTGGGATGGCTGGACCTGGAAACGAAATTTCCGGTTTCAGACCTTCTAAACTCCTAAACCAGCCCCGACACGAAGTGTCGCGGGCGGCTAAACTTCTAAACTGTTTTTTCACCCCGTCAATTAAACAAGCTGGTTCATGGTACTTATCGAATCCTACAACGTCGCCGTAGTGCTTCTGGTCATCTCCATGCTTTGCTGGGGATCCTGGGCCAACACGCAGAAGCTGGCCTCCCGCGAGTGGGCCTTTCCCCTGTTTTACTGGGACTACACCATCGGGCTGGTCCTCCTGTCGCTGCTCTTCGCCCTGACGCTGGGCAGCACCGGTGAGGAGGGACGTCCTTTTCTGGAAGACCTGAGCCAGGCCAGCAGCGGAGCGCTCTTTTCAGCCTTTCTGGGTGGGGTGATTTTCAACATCGCCAACCTGCTGGTGGTAGCGGCGATCGACATCGCCGGGATGGCCATCGCCTTTCCGATCGCCATTGGGCTGGCGCTGGTCCTCGGGGTCATCATCAACTATCTGGGTGAAGCCAAGGGCGATCCGCTATTGCTGACCATCGGGGTAGCGCTGGTGACCCTGGCCATCGTGCTCAACGCCTTTGCCTACCGGCGGGCCAGCCGCGATGCACCGGCAACCGGCACGAAGGGAATCGTGGTCTCGGTTATCGCGGGTATCATCATGGGATTCTTTTACCGCTTTGTCGCCGATTCGCTGGTCATCGACTTCGCCAACCCGGAAGCGGGCAAGCTGACGCCGTATACGGCGGTATTCATCTTCTCGGTGGGGGTATTCCTGTCCAATTTTCTTTGGAACACCTTCTTCATGTACCGCCCGGTGTCGGGCCAGCCGGTGACCTATGCCGATTATTTCAATAAAGGCAACATGCGCCTGCACGCCATCGGCGTTCTGGGGGGCGTCATCTGGTGCCTGGGAATGTTCTTCAGCATTCTGGCCAGTGATCTGGCGGGGCCGGCCATCTCCTATGGGCTGTCACAAGGCGCCACTATGGTCGCGGCGGCCTGGGGCGTCTTTGTCTGGCGCGAATTCCGGGGCGCGCCGCGGGGAACGAATCAGCTGATCTTCCTCATGTTCTTGTTTTTTATCATCGGGCTGGGGGTGATTATTGTGGCGAGGTGAGAGCTGGGGGCTTGATGCTCGATGCTGGCGCCGCCACGGCGGGTCAATCCCAGGCTAACCCCGGGGGTTGTCGACTAAGCACCGGCTACCGGGCGCTCTTTTAAACTTCTAAACCAGCCCCGTCCCGTGAAATTTGCGCAGCGAAAATTTCACGGGATCGCGGGCGTCTAAACTTCTACACTCCTATGAAGCAATCAGGTAACATCCTCGTCATCGGCTCCGCCAATATGGATCTCATCATGCAGGTGGGGCGCATTCCCCGGGTGGGGGAGACGGTCACCGGCGGCGTGTTCAGCAAAGCTTTCGGCGGCAAGGGCGCCAACCAGGCCGTGGGCGCGGCGCGGGCGGGCGGCAAAGTGTATTTCGCCGGTTGTGTAGGCTCTGATGATTTCGGAGCAGCCATGATCGACAACCTCTCGGCCGACGGGATCAATGTGGAATATCTGTTCCGGGCCGAGGATACGGCTACCGGCACGGCGTTGATCATGGTCGATGAGGAAGGGCACAACCTCATCAGCGTGGCGCCCGGCGCCAATTACCAACTGCTGCCCGGTCATATCGACCGGCTTGCCGACTTGATGGAGGCTGCCGATATGATCGTTCTGCAGTGTGAGCTAAGCGATGCTACTTTAGACTATATCCTCGGCCGGGCCGCGGAGCGGCAGCGCCCGGTAATGCTCAACCTGGCGCCGGCCCGGCCGCTGACGCCGGAGCAGCTGCAGGGATTGCAATGGCTCATCGTCAATGAGACCGAAGCTGCTTTTCTCAGTGGACTGCCGGTAACCGACGAGGCCGAGGCCTGGGTGGCCGGCAAGCAGCTCAAGGAAAGCATGCCGGGTAATGTCATCCTTACCCTGGGCAAACAAGGCTCGGTGGTCTTCGCGGGAGATCAGCAGTTCCACGTGCCGGCCTTTCCAGTCAAAGCCGTTGACACCACCGCCGCCGGTGATGTCTACTGCGGCGCTTTGGCAGTGGCCCTGGTGGAGGGCAAAGCGGTGGAGGAAGCCGTTCGGTTCGCCAGCGCCGCCGCGGCCCTGGCAGTGACGAAATTGGGCGCGCAGCCCTCGGCGCCGCGCAGGGAGGAGATTGAGTCGCTGATGCGGGAGCAGGGGTGAGTGGAGATAGGGAGACAAAGGAACAAGGGGACGGGGGATGGTAAAACCGTGGAATAATCAGTAAAAAGAAACCCTTATGAAAAATCGATTAAATCCGTATGCTTGGTTCTTATTGATGCTGCTGTCCGCCTGCACCGGGGAGGCGCCGGACGGGGAAGTGGCGGGGCAGGAACAGGCGCCGGTTCCGATTCTATTTGACACCGATTTCGGTCCCGACTACGACGACGTCGGTGCGCTGGCCGTACTGCACGCATTGGCCGACAGCGGCGAGGCGCGCATTCTGGCGACCGTAGCTTCCACCAATTATCCGCTGGTGGGGCCGGCGATCGATGTGGTCAATACCTATTACGGGCATTCTGATCTACCCATTGGCGTGGCCGGCGAAGGAGGACTTTCCATGGGGGCATGGCAGCACTGGCCTGATACGCTGGTGGCGCGCTTCCCGCATGACCTGGACCCGGGGGAAGCGCCGGCGGCTGTGGAAGTGTACCGGTCGATCTTGTCGGAACAGCCCAATAGCTCCGTTACCGTGGTGACGGTGGGCTTTCTGACCAATCTGATGCATCTGCTGCAGTCGGGGCCCGATTCTCTCTCCCCGCTGAACGGCCGGGAGCTGGTGGAACAAAAGGTGGCGCGCCTGGTCACGATGGGCGGCCGTTTTCCGGAAGGAAGAGAATTCAATCTCCACCGGGATTCGGTGGCGACGCAATATGTCGTGGATCACTGGCCGACGCCCATCCTCTTCAGCGGTTTTGAAATCGGCTGGGAAATCCTGACCGGGAAAGAACTGGTCGCCAAACGCGGGCCGGATAACCCGGTGCGGGAGGCCTACCGCATCGCCATGGCCATGTCGGAAGAGGATGCCGAAGGGCGCAAAAGCTGGGATCAGACGGCCGTATTAGTAGCCGTACGCGGTGCGGCGCCTTACTTCGGAACGGAACCGGGACGCATCCTGGTCGATTCAACGGGGTACAACCGCTGGGAGTCCGGTGACGGGCCCCATATGCACCTGACCAAAAAAATGTCCTTCGATTCGGTGGAGCAGGTGATCGAAGGGTTGATGATGCGGTAGAAAGTCGGCCATACGGCTCTTCGCTTCGCTCCGAGAAGTGGGAAAGCGTCCGCCTTCACCGAGGCTCCGGCGAGCAGTGAAAAATTGAATAAATTGAAAATCGAGTAGTATATGAGTAAGGTACGCTTCCTGTTGGAAAATATTGGCTTTTCAGCCCTGTTGACGCTGTTAGCATTCTTTCCCTCTTACTTTTCTGCACAACAGCTGCCGGTAGAAGACATCAACCCCGATCTGCTCAGCAAGTTTTGGTCGGCCGACTGGATTACGCATCCCACCGCTTCTACGCAGGACTGGGGCATCTTTCACTTTCGGCGTGACATACAGTTAGACGAGGTTCCGGAACGACTGGTGGTGCATCTTTCGGGCGACAATCGCTATCGTTTTTACATCAACGGCCGGGAGATCGTACACGGCCCCGCCCGCCACGATCTGGATCACTGGCATTATGAATCGATCAATATCGCCCCTTTTCTGCGGGAGGGCGATAACGTGCTGGCGGCGGTGGTCTGGAATTTCGGTGAACACCGTCCGGTGTTTCAGCAGTCGCACGCCACCGCTTTTTTGCTGCAGGCGGATGATCCAAAATACAGCAGTTTCAATACCGGTGAGGAGGGCTGGAAAGTGTACGGCAATGAAGCTTATTCCCCGGAGGTAGAGGCCATCTATGCATTGCGAACTTTCCACGTCACCGGCCCCGGCGAACGTGTGGATGGGAAGGAGTATCCCTGGGGATGGGAGCAGGTAGATTATGACGACAGCGACTGGCCGGCGGCTCGCAACCTGGCGCGTGCCCATCCGGCCGTGGCGGGCACCGGGCACAACTGGGGCCTCACGCCCCGCCCCTTGCCGCTGATGGAAGAAAGAGTAGTCCGGCTGGCCCGGGTGCGCCGTTCGGAAGGCGGTACAGCGCCGGACGCCTTTCTGGAAGGCATCGCGCCCATGGTGATTCCCGACGATTCCCGCGTCATCCTGCTCTTTGATCAGGATCACCTTACCAACGCCTACCCGGTATTGTCGACCAGTGGCGGGGCGGGGAGTTCCATTACACTGACCTATGCCGAGGCGCTCTATTTGCCGGAAGGCAACAACCGGAAGGGCAACCGCGATGTGGTGGAGGGAAAAGAGATGAGAGGGCAGCAGGATGTGTTCCTGCCCGACGGCGGGGAGCAGCGCATCTATACGCCACTCTGGTTCCGCACCTACCGCTATTTGCAACTGGAAATAGAGACAGGTGAGGAACCGCTGACCCTCAACGATCTCTACGGCCGCTTCACCGGCTATCCCTTTGAAGAGCAGGCGTCCTTCAGCAGTGATGATGATGCTCTGGCGGATATCTGGGAGGTCGGCTGGCGCACAGCCCGCCTTTGCGCCGGGGAGACCTATTACGACTGCCCATACTACGAGCAGTTGCAATACGTCGGCGACACCCGTATTCAGGCCCTTATTTCACTTTACGTTTCCGGCGACGACCGCCTGGTACGGCAGGCCATCGATCATTACGACCACTCCCGGGAATCGATGGGCCTTACCCACAGCCGCTACCCGGAAGGACGGCCGGTTCAATTCATTCCCACCTATTCCCTCTTCTGGATCAGCATGGTGCACGATTACTGGATGCACCGGGAGGATCCGGATTATGTGCAGAGCAAACTGATGGGCATACAGACTGTCCTGCATTGGTTCAGCCAGCAGATAGACGCTGAAACCGGGCTGGTCGGCCGGGCGCCGTACTGGAACTTCGTCGACTGGTCCTGGTCCTGGGATCCCGGGGAAGGGATGGGCGGGGTACCCCGGCTGGAAGGCGGCTCCTCCATCTTGTCGCTGCAGCTGGCCTACACCCTGGACCAGGCTGCCGACCTGATGAGCGCCTTCGGAGAAGAGCAGCTCGAGCAGCGCTACCGGAAGGAGGCGCTTGCCCTAAAAGAAGCGGTCCTGGAACAGTGCTGGAATGCGGATCGCGGCCTGCTGGCCGATACGCCGGCGAAGGAAGACTTCAGTCAGCACGCCAATATATTCGGGTTATTGACTCAAGCCATTCCGGAAGTAGAACGTGCCGAGGTTTTGGAACGCGTACTGGAAGATGCCAGTTTAACTCAGGCCACTTTCTACTTCCAGTTCTATCTCTTTGAAATCCTGCACCGGTTCGGCGCGGGCGATCGCTATATCGAACGTCTGCAGCCCTGGCGCGACATGCTGGGCCGCGGCCTGACCACCTTCGCTGAAAATCCTGATCCCACGCGTTCCGACTGCCACGCCTGGAGCGCGAGCCCCAATTACCACCTGCTTTCGCTGGTCTGCGGCATTCGTCCCGCCGACCCGGGTTTCAGAACGGTGGAAATCCGCCCGTCCCTGGGACCGCTGCAGCGCGTCAGCGCTGAAATGCCCCATCCCGCCGGCGCGATCGAGATGAACCTGCAGCGCCGGGGAACGGATGGTATTCAGGGAACCGTTACCCTGCCGGAGGGCCTGTCGGGATATTTCCACTGGAATGGACAGGACGTGAGACTGGAAGGAGGGGAACAGCCTATTCGTTTTTAGGAGGAGACACGTTTACGAAACTTCAAAAGTTTCGTAAACGTTCCACTTCCCAAACCCGGACTTTCTTATCCGCCGAGCCCAGCGCCAGCCAGCGCCCGTCGGGGGAGAAGCCGCTGCCGTAATTACCCTTGGGTTTGAGTTCCAGAACAGCCTGTTCTTCCAGCGTGGGGGCGTCATAGAGGCGTAAGTGATGGGAATGGCTGAGCGCCAGCCGGTTTTTGTCGAAGGACAGACTGAGGAAATAGTAATCCTTATCGTTCAGGTCGACGGTTTTAACCGCTTCGCCTTCATCGAGGTCCCACAGTTGTAGTTTTCCTTTGTAGTCGACCGTGAGGAGTCGTTCTTCGGTGAGGAAGAGGCAACCCATGATGGCTTCTTCCGAAGCTTTAATTTCCTGTTGTACCCGCAGTTCCGGCAGGGAGACCAGCAGCAGGTTGCCGCCGAATTCGGCGATGACAGCCTTGGATTCGCGCGGACCAATGGCGAAGAGCCCCTTGCGCTTGCCGCGCGGCGCGAAGGCCTGAATAGGGCGCTTTTCCTCCAGGTGGTACAGTACGATCTCCTCGCGCGGCGTACTGAGGGCCAGCAGGCCGCTGGCGGGCAGCACCTGCACCTGATGCACGCCTCTCTTAAATTCTTCGATTACCTCGGCAGGTTCTCCGGTCGCCCGGTCCCAGATGATCAGCCGGCCGTCGGTGCCGCCGCTGTACATCGTCTTCCCATCCATAGAAAAGGCGAGGGCGTTAACGGATTGATCATGCCCCGGCAGGCTGCGCCGCGGCGACCAGTCCTGTGGGTTCCATTCGAACAATTCGCCGTTGAAGCCAAGGGAGTAGAGGGCTTCTCCATCGGGAACAAAGAGCGCGCGGTTGACGTGGGCCGTGTGGCTTTCGAGGAGGACGGGTGTGACGGTCTTTTGCATTTGTGCGGTAGATTGGTCTAATTCTTTAATGCAATTTCGGGGAGATCGTTCATCCGGGGATTTGATTCCGGGAAGGTTCAGGATAGTGAATAACGGTTTTTGTGTTATCATTGGCATCAAAACATTAAAGATGCCTCAGATAAAACTCACGATCCTTCTGATACTTTCGGCGCTAACGGGGGGCACGGACCAGGAAGCTGGAGAGGCGCCCCGCCTCATCGTGCGCGTCGATGACATGGGTTGCTCGCACGCCACCAACCTGGGCATTATGCGCAGTTTTGAAGAAGGCATCGCTACCTCGGTAGAGGTGATGGCCCCTACGCCCTGGTTTCCCGAAGCCGTACGTCTGCTGAAAGCGCATCCGGAGATTGACGTAGGCCTGCACCTGACACTTACCAGCGAGTGGAGCGACCTGAAATGGGGCCCACTGACCAAAGCCCGCAGTCTGAGTGATGAGTGGGGCTACTTCTACCCCGTTATCTGGCCCAACGAGCGCTTCGGAGAAGGCCGGGCGCTGCGAGAGCACGACTGGCAAATCGAAGAGGTGGAGGCCGAGCTGCGGGCCCAGATCGAGCTGGCCCAAAGGGAAATCCCACAGTTGAGTCACGTATCCGGTCACATGGGATGCGACAATATGAGCGAGGAGGTGCAGGCCCTCGTCCGGCGGCTGTGTAAAGAATACAGCATCGCGATTTTTCCCGACGACCACGGCGTGGAGCGCTTTCCCCGGGCGGACGTTAAAGCAAACAGCACGGATGAACGGGTGCAGCAATTCATCGAAGGGCTAAAAAGCCTGGAGCCAGGCAAGACCTATCTCTACGTTGCTCATCCCGCTCTCGATACCCCCGAGCAGCAGGCCATCGGACACCCCGGCTACGAGAATGTGGCGCATGATCGTCAGGCCGTATTGTCCCTGCTGATGAATCCGCGGGTTGAGAAAGCGATTCAGGAGTTAGGAGTGGAGTTGGCGAGTTATCGGGATATTGGTTCCTGAGTTTCTGTCCGCCCCTCATTCGCCGGTCGGATATAAGCTCTTTAGGGCAAAGAGGAATCATGCTGTGTGATTTGACATTCGTGTCACTCCCGGTATATTCCGGCCCCATTGGTTTGAGAGAACTCAATCTGCGCCGGCTATATTACCCCAGTTGTATTTTGCCCGGGCGGCCCTGCCGACTGCCAAAGTAGTTCAACCTTTCCGGTTTACCCCAGACGTTGTATTTACCAGCACGGCACTGCCGACTGCCCACTTTCATTCAGCTCTCCCTTTCCCTACTTCAGTCCCCACATTCTCCCGCTGATCGGAAAAGTCTGGCGCCGGGCTTTGGGATACCTTACTTTTAGTGATGAAATAACGATCACTACGCATGAAACTACTCGCCCAGCATCTAAGCCCCGTTTTCATTCTACTCTTTTTCCTCAGTGGTGTCGGCACGATTTACGGTCAGCAGGAAGCGCCGTCTGTCATCCATTTGCATTTGAAATGCCAGTCCTGTGACGAAACCTTCATTCGTCAGGAGTTGGACTATGTCAATCACGTGCGCGACCTGGCCCTGTCAGATGTACAATTGCTCATCAACCGGGTACAGAACGCCAGTGGGGGAAGCACCTTCGAGCTTTACTTCTTCGGCAGAAAGGGATTTGAGGAACAGGAGCAAAATTTGCGCTACAGCGCCCCGCCGACCCACACTTCCGACGAGGTACGCCGGGGACTGCTGCGGCGCATCGAGGCGGGACTGTTGCCGTACCTGCTGCAGACGGATATGGCGGATGAAGTTGAGCTGCAAGTAAACGGAAAGGCGCCTTCCGGCGAAAATATCAACGCGGCGACGGACAAGTGGGACAGCTGGATCTTCGAAGTATACGGCGAGGGCAACCTGGAAACGGAAGCCACCCGCAGTGAAGCCCGCCTGGAGTTTGGCTTCGAAGGTGACCGGATAACGGAGGAGTGGCGCATCCGCAGTGACCTCCGGATCAACTACTCCGAAGATGAGTTTCGCAGCGATGAAGAGACGGTGGTCGTTGTACAGCGCCGGAATTTTGCCAGAGGTAGTATTGTGAAGAGCATGGGCCCCCACTGGTCGGCCGGCCTGTTCGCCGGAGGCTGGGAAGACACCTTTCGCAATATCCGTTTCGCGATAGATCTGGCGCCGGCCGTCGAATACAGCATCTTTCCCTACCGCGAGGTGGTCCGGCGAGAGCTTACTTTCTCCTACCGGATGGGATATCTCCTCAACAATTACATCAACGAAACCATCTACGAGAAATTAAATGAATCCCTCCTTCGGCAGGCCTTCAACATCGAACTGCGCCTGCGCCAGCCCTGGGGCGATGTCTTCTCCCGGGTTGAGGCTTCCAGCTACCTGCACGACCTGTCCAAACATCGCGTGGAATTCGATACCTTCCTGTCCATACGCCTGTACAAAGGCCTGGCCGTGCGCGCCTCAGCCGAAATCCAGTTGATCCGCGACCAGATCAGCCTGGAAAAGGGCGACGCCTCCATCCAGGATATCCTCCTGCGCCAGCGCCAGATCGCCACCAACTTCTCCACCGAAATCGGCATCGGGCTGAGCTATACCTTCGGGGCGGCGTTTAATAATGTGGTGAATATGCGGTTGTGATGGTTTATTAGTTGTATGGTTATATTGTATACAAATTCACTTTAAACCATCAATAAAATGAAACATCTAATTTTGATATTCCTTGCTTTTTTGTTTGGCTGCTCAGGAGATCTAACAACTCCCGAAAAACCTGTAAATTCAGAAGAAGTAGCAGTTGAATTTAGAGATGATATAAATAAATTAAAGGCTTCAAACTTCATGAAAGCTGCTATGGAAGTGGAGTATACTCATGATTTCCTAACCAGGTACAACGGATCTAAGACGGAACGGACAGACCTCGAAGTAAGCCTTATTCGCCTATCTTCCAAGCGTGATGACAAATCGAGTATGCTGCAGAATTATCCTGAAGTCAAAAGTCAACTTAAAGCTTGGTCCGACAAAAGCAATGGTAAAAGATATAGTTGGGCAACCCAATCCATCGCTTTGAGATACTTACGTAACTTATTTATTGATATCAACAGTCAAGAATCTATCAAGGAATCTTTATTTTTGTTTGAATTATTGATTGCTAACAAAGCAATAGATCTAGATGTATTAACAGATACTTATTTGAAAATCAGACCACAATTAAGTGAAGAAAAATCAGAGAGGTACTTTGATTATCTGCATAGACTTTATTTGCAGGACAAACAGGAGATAAGAAATAATGCCATGCAGCTGAAGAAAGCCTATGAAAAGGAGAAGAATAAAGGAAAAAAAATTGGCATATTGAGACAGGGAAAAACACTTGAGCAAAAATCGATGGCTTGCTTGCACGCCAAAGAAGCACTTGGGTTTTCAGACTAGAAAATACAACTGGCTTCGTTGTGTTATCGTTGCCAAGATGGCATCTGCTACCGGAGGAAGCAGATGTGACCTTGGGCTTATTTACAAATTGAAACTTTCTGACTTTCCGTTTCCCCTTCGAGATCCTGGGGTAGTCAAACCTACTTAGGCTTAAGTCGCGGCAAGTAGGTCCTCTACTAATCACGAAGTAATGATCATACTGGGCAAGCACGCTCAATCTTTTATCATGTAAAGTTGCTGATTTCCTTTTTCTCAATCATCCAACCATTCCTTAAACCCCGCCACTCTCCGGCTGCTCACCACGGGCTCGAAGGGTGGCGGCGGTTTCAGATCCACCTTGAGGCGGTTGTTAAAGAAGGGATGCACCACCAGGATGCTGTCGATGTGCAGGATAGCCTGCCGGTTGATGCGAAAGAAGGCGCGGGGGTCGAGTTGTTCTTCGACCTGTTCGAGGGAGGAGTCGAGGCTGTATTTCTTTTTTTTCCAGGTAACGAGGAAGGTGATTTTGTCTTCCGAAAAAAAGTAGGCGATTTCCTCTACGGAGATGGAGAGGATGCGGCTGCCCGATTTGACGAGGAAGCGCGACTTGTAGGAGGGAAGTGGTTCCCGTAATTTGTTCCACCATTCCGGTGAGCGGGTTTCGCCGGCGCCGGCGGTCAGGGTCGCTTTTAGTTTATCGAATTTATGCATAGCGGCTTCCAGTTTGAGGTAACTGACCGGTTTGAGCAGGTAGTCGATGCTGTGCAGTTCGAATGCGCGCAGGGCGTATTCATCGTAGGCGGTGGTGAAGATGACGGGGCAGTGGATGGGGCAGGACTGGAGGATATCGAAGCAGGTACCGTCCATCAGATGGATGTCGAGAAAGAGCAAATCGATTTCATCAAACTCAGCAGCGCGTTGCACGGCTTCTTCCACCGAATTGATGCGGGGCAGCAGTTCGATGTCCGGGTCGTAGCGGCGGATCATGCCTTCGAGTTTTTCGGCCGCGAGGGCCTCATCTTCAATCACGATTACTTTCATAGCGAGTCTGGATGATTAACGGTAGTTCTACACTGAAATGCGTGTCGGTTTCCTCCACGCCGATTTCCTGCCGGGCGATGAGGCGGTATCGCTTCCGGATATTGTCCAGTCCGTAGGCGCCCGCCTTGCGCCCGGTTACGGGCCGTCGTTGCAGGTTATTGCGTACGACGAGGGAAGGTTTGCCGGTCGTAAAAATATGGACGCACAGGGGCTGGGCTTCCGACAGGCGGTTATGTTTGAGGGCATTCTCCAGCACCATCTGCAGGGCCAGCGGCGGCATCAGGTGTTGATGATGATTTTGGTCTACCTGTAAATCCACCTGCAGGCCTTCCCGGAAGCGTTGCTCCAGCAGGTAGCGGTAGTGCTGCACGAATTCCAGCTCGTCGCAAAGGGTGACCAGCTGGGTGTCGCGGCTGCGCAGCACGTAGCGGTACACTTCCGAGAAGCGGTCGAGAAAGTCCTGCGCCTGATGATTGCCGGGTTGGATGAGGGCGGAGAGGATGTTGAGGTTGTTGAATAAAAAGTGAGGCGAAAGGTGGGATTTCAGGGTCAGCAGCTCGGAACGAATTTGTTCCTTTTTCATCTGTTCCTGCTTGACCAGGGCCCGTTTCCACTTGCGGACGAAAAGCAGGCCGAACTGTATGGAGAGTACGGGCAAAAGAAACAGAATACCGTAGATGTTGAGCAGCAGCATCTGGTTGCGGTCGGGCGGCAGCTGGGTATACTGGGTTTTGAAGATCCAGTAAGTGAGGTTGATACAGGCTAAGGTATAGAGCAGGGTAGCCAGCAGTTGCAGGATGAAGCGTCGGTTAAAGGCGGCTTCCCAGGGGTAGTTTTGCCGTAACAGGTGATAGATCAATGTGTTACCTCCCCATAGCAGAAAGATCAGAACTGCCAGCCAGTACCCTGCAATCAGGTAAATGGGGTACTGGCCTTCTTCGCGGTTGCTTTCGAGCCACCACCATCCACCGGCCAGTAGCAGGGCCGCCAGGGCTGCTCCGGTCCAGGGCAGCCATTGCCGGGAGAAAAGCCGTCGGAATTCAGTCATCGATATGGATGGATTTGATGTCGCTCCACGGAATAAACACCGGTTCCCGTTGTTTCGGGCGGATCAGCAGACCGGTATTGCCCCGGGGATTACCCAGCAGCAGCCGGCTGTCGTCGCGTAGCTGAAAGCTGGCGAATTGGTCGTTCTGCGGTTCGATGCGTTGAATTTGCGCAAAGGGAATATAGTGAATAAAGCCGTTATTTTCACCCCGTAGCAGTTCGTTGCTGAGTGACAGATTGAGGTTGTATACCAGAGCGCCCCGGTAGGTTTTTCCCTGCCGGGTGGTCACCGTTCCGCGGATGGGATGCGGCGGGGGAAAATCGCCATAGGCGGGCGCGGGCGCCGGGGGCGGGCGGAATTCGGCGGAGATGAAGTTAGACCAGGGCAATTCAACTTTCCGGCCGCCGGCGAGGCGCACGAGGATGCCGTTGTTACTGTCGCTGACGTCGTCGTGGTTGGTGAGGCTGAGGGTGCGGCCAGAATGCAGCGTGATCTGCGATCCCTCGTTTTGGACTACCAGCCCGGCAATATTGGCGAATTCGATATCGATTTTGACACCTTTATTATAACCGCTGATCAGGTCCTTACCCAAGCACTCTTCCGAGTCCCAGGTCAGAAAGCCTTCCATCGGACCGAGGGTAGTCAATACTTGTGCGTATACCGGATAGCCGACTTCGCTGCGGAAACCCGCCGGTGTAGGCTGAAAGATTACCTTTTTAATTTCCCGCCACTCCAGGTCCAGGCTGCCCAGGCCTTCGTCGTAGATGATTATATCGTCATTAAAATCGCCGCCACGCTCGGTGAACAGCTCCACGGCGCTGCCGTCCTTAAAGGTTATCCTGGACCTTTTGTTACTGAGGATTTCAATTTGCTGTAAATCACCGATCTGACAGCGTAAAGTAGAAGCCTGCTCCCGGCCGCGGTCTTCCCACAGCTCCATGAAGTCAAGGCTGAAGCCTTGCTTTTTCTGTTCAATCAACCGGCGGTGTTCGGCGGAAAACAGTTCCTGCCGGGCGCGTTCGGTTTTCGGGGCGTTGAAAATATCGTCCCAGAGCGCCTCTTCGTCTTCCCAGCGAATTTGGCCCCGGTAGCGCTCGTTGTTTTGCAACAGCACGGTTCCGTAAACGAGGCTCTGATCGTGTTGCCCGGTTAAGAAAGAGGCAGGCAGGAATAATAGAAACAGCAGATAAAAAAAAATCCGGTCTGGCATGGGGAGAATGATTGCTCTCCTTAAAGATAAGAAGACCGGAGGGCTTCGCGCAAGCCAGGAGGTACTGAATGAGATATTCAGGGAGCTGAACGAGGGGATCTAATGCTGAACGCACTCAAAATCGAAGTGCGTTCAGCATCAGATAGAGAGATTAATTACGGCACGCTACGCTCCGAGCGCTCCTGATGCCCGTTGTCGTATTTGACGACGAGCGCCCCGGCCTTGCCACTTGTCACTTCGACCTGGATGCGTACTTCCGGATGGTCGGTGACAATGAAGGTGTTCTGGCTGATGGGAACCAGCTTCAGTTCGGGACGGCCATCTCGTTGGTAAAGTAGCCGGTCATTTTCAACAAAAAGCCGGCGCGGGCCGTACTGACCGGCGTAGGCCTCCAGCGTTTCGGTGCTGACAGTTACGGGATCCAGCCGGGCGCGCAGGATATCGGCGTGCCAGCTGTAATAGCTGCTATCCTGTTCGTCCTCAGCTTTTTCGGCTAGTTTCTCCAGGGCCATCAGGTGGGCTTTTTCGAGAGCCGCTTCGGGGCTGATCTCCACGTGGGGGGATACACCGGTGCCTTCCCAGTTGGTATTTGTGATAGGATTGATGGCGCGCCCGGTAGCAACAAAGGCGACAAAAGAGTCGGCAATGGGAAACATGCCGCCGGGATGGGCGCCGCCGCCGGTCGTTTCTCCGATGATGGTACCACGCTCGAGGTTTTTCAGGTTGTAGGTAAATTCCTCGGCAGCGGAGAAAGTGCGGCTGCTGGTGAGGACGTACACTTTAGCATCCGGGTTGCGCTTGCCGGGTATATAGGGCAGCGTCCAGGTCTGGCTCGTGTCGTTGCTCGGGCGGTAATAGAAGTTGTTGAGGTGTACGTACTCACCAGCCGGATAGAGGTAGGAGGTCAGCAGTTGGATCATACCCGGGCTGCCGCCCCCGTTGCGACGAAGATCGAAAATGATGGCATCGGTATTCGACAGGTAATTCATAACCGCAGCGGCCGTTTCCCCGCCAAGTTCCGGAGGCAGGAACCCCCGCAGATCGAGGTAGCCGACATTGCCCTCCAGGATTTTTACTTCCTTAAAGCCGTAGTTGTTGCGTTTGATGTCCTTGAGAAAGGCTTCCGGCGGACCGTTGTCTTCTTCACCATCCGCAGGGACCTGACGCATGTGCTGTACCCCCTGGGGATCGTAATTGACGCGCAGGTGCTTGTCGCGGCTGATCGACTGTATGTCGGTCGTCAGGCGGTCGGCAAAGGCGTAGGGATCGGTGAGGGATCGGTAGGCGCCGGTTTCCCAGTTCGTCATCAGGTGTTGTCCCATCTCTTTGGCGACATCGGGGAAGACGTAATTGTTGTTCAGAGCCTGGATCAGGCTGTCAATGGTTTTTTTCTGCTCGGCTTTGTCTGCCTGATCCTGCCCGGTCAGCGGCGCGAGAAAGGCGCCGCCGGCCAGCAGGAGACAAAAGTACAGTCGGGTGATTTGTTTCATGATGCAGTCGGTTGGTTTAAAAGTAGTCGGGTGATTTACTTAGAATTAGAATAATTTTATTTATAAAAGTTGTAATTGCAAGTATTTTGAAAAAATGTTGCTTATTGCAAATTCCGGTGCATGCGCTGCAACAAGTCGACCAGGGTTTTCTTCTCCCTTTCGGAAAAACCCTGAGTAGCCCGCGCCCGGTATTCCTGTACGATGGGCAAGAGCCGTTCGATCAGCTGACGTCCCTTATCAGTGATGAAGAGCATGTATCGCCGCCGGTCCTCCGGATCCAGTTGTTTGACAATCAGCTTCTCCTTTACCAGTTTGTCAATATATCGCGTCATAGCGGGGGCGTCTTTTACGGTGGATTCGGCGACCTCCACCTGGCTGCAACCGTCGTTTTCGCTGATGCGTTTTAGAATAACCCAGTGATCGACGGAGATGCCGGCCTGCTGGTCCCGGAAATACTGCGTGGCCATTTTCCGGTACTGCTTCACCACTTGCTCCATGAGATATATGTGTAGACGTTCCAGACGCTGCTCGTCTGTCGCATTTAGTTGCATTTGTAATTATTTTGAATGCAAGTAAATGGGATTTTAGGAATGATGCAAGTTTTTAGTCGAAAAAAAGGAAGGATTGGTAGAGATGATAGAGGGTCAGGGCTAACGCATAATGAAAAAAATAATTCGTTTTCCCCAAATAACAACCTGGATTAACGGATTTTGAGTACTTCTACGGTTCGAAATTCCTCTGTTTCCCGCTTTTTTTGAAAAAGCGGGAAACAGAAGAACAGAAGAACCGCAGAAGTAACCGGACATCGCTGGACCTGTCGACCACCTATGGCATGTTTTCGGCCTATGTAACACTTAATGAATTATCATGATGCGTTAGCCCTGGGGATAAGGGTAGAGGGTGGAGGAACTGGAAACCCGGAGGGGTTCTGAGCAAAACGATTGTTCCTTTGTTACATCTTCATGAACATGCGTAAACTATTTGATTTTCTACGGGATTTACAGCGGAACAATTCAAAGGAATGGATGGACGAGCACCGCGACGAGTACGAAGCGGTGCGCGATGACTTCATTGCCTTCCTCAATAAGATCAATGAGGCCCTGAAGGCTGTCGATCCCGATTACCAGCACACGCCCGGTAAAACCGCCATCCACCGGATTAACAACAACCTCCTCTACCATCCGGACAAGCCCACCTACAAGGATCACTTCGGCGGCAGCCTCGATCAGGCGAAGAATCGCAGCGATTTTTATCTGCACATCGGGGTGAACGGCTCTTTTATCGCGGGCGGATTCTACCATCCTTCCAATCCAACGCTCAAAAAAATCAGGGCCGCGATCGACTACGACGGTGAGAAACTCAAGGAAATCATCAACGATCCTTCTTTCCAGGAAACCTTCGATCTGCTGGAAGAGGATAAGCTGAAAACTTCACCCAAGGGCTATTCCCAGGATCATCGCCATATCGCGCTGCTGCGGCTGAAAAACTTCGCAGTCAGCCACTCCGTGACGCAAAAGGAAGTGATAGCGGAGGACTTTAAGGATCGCGTGCTGCGCGTCTACGAGGAGATGCTGCCTTTTCGGCGATATCTGGACCGGGCGGTGTCAGTGTGAACTTTTTTTCTAAGCTTTTGAAGCTTTAACTTGCTCTTTTTTAATTGTGGATGGGAAAAAAGATAGACAATTATGATTCTGTCCAAACAACTTGCCAACCAGTTCCGGGAAGTCCTTTTAAACGGTACCTGGATTGCCAACACCAATCTAAAAGCGGAATTATCGGACGTCTCCTGGGAACAGGCGACGACCAAAGTGGATTCCCTGAACACCATCGCCGTCCTGGTTTTCCACATCAATTACTATGTGGCCGGCATTCTAAATGTGCTGGAGGGCGGCTCTCTTGATATCCGGGACAAATACAGCTTCGATCTTCCAACCATGGAATCGGGGGAGGACTGGGAAAAACTACTGACCAAGCTATGGCGCGACGCCGAAAAATTGGCCGAACGGGTAGAACAAATGCCGGAAGAAAAACTCTGGGAGCCCTTCGTCGATGAAAAATACGGCAACTACTACCGCAACATTCAGGGCATGATCGAGCACAGCTATTATCACCTGGGACAGATTGTGCTGATTAAGAAAATGCTTCGGCAAGGGGGGCAGTGAAAGCAATTGGGTAACCGGTAAAAGATTTTTGGCTTTTGGCGGGTTCGTCAAAGCCTGGAAAGACGCAAACAGCTCATTGGTTAACAGGAATTTTACCCTGACCTGCCAAAAGTTAATAACCCAATTCTGGGAGCGGTTTCTGTCCAAAGGATATGTAGTCGAGGCCGGAGATTTACCCGACCAGACTTGGGCGGACGTTCGACCAACAACCAATTCAAGCGTTTAGCGAAAACGCTTTCCGACTTCTCGGAGCGAAGCGAAGAGCCGTATGGCCGACTTCATCTCACTCTCCGAACTTCAGATATATCGTCCCCTTGTACGGCTGCATACTCCGGTTGTAGTACAGCTGATGCGGCCGGCTCATCGGCCCCAGCGATGAAGCTTCCTTGAATTTGGTTCCAATCGGGCTGATGCCGTGCAGGAAGGAAATATCGCCGGCGGGGAAGACCCCGTCGGTGTTATCATTGTACGCTCCTTCCGGCGGTTGGGCCGTGAACAGCCGCAGGAAGAGCCCCGGCGTTTCGGTAGCGATCAGGATGGGCGCCTCCTCGGTTTCCAGCCGGGCCCAGTACATATCGGCGTGATAGCCCTTAAATTCCGGGTATTCCCAGCCCGACTCACCCGTAACCGTATTATTGTAATCTTTCTCCCAGACGCCCAGCTGCGGGCCTTTCATCCGGTTTTTCCACACCCGGTAGGGGCCGCGGCCCAGCCAGCGTACGCTTTGCACCTTTTCTTCCGGATAGCTGAAGTTGACGCCGAGGTAGTCGTATTGCCCCTGGGGCGGAAGGTATTCGTAATCAATACGCAGCCAGCCGCCTCCCAGCATTTCGTAGCGCGCCTCCCAGTCGATGCCTCGCCGGTCACCCTGATCCACGCCTTCGAAATGAGCGGTGAGAGCGTTGATGCGGCCGTTCTTTTCCACTTCAATTTCCCGGAGTTGATAAGCGCCCAGGTGGGCATCGATGGAGGGGCCGCTGCCGAAGGAAACGGTTTCTCCCAGGTGTTTGACGCTGTGCAGCATTCCTGTCCGGCGATCGATGGTCACCTCTGTAGGACCATTTGCCAGGTAGAAAAACTCCTCGTCTTCGCGGGCTAGCACGGGCGCCTCACCCGTAGGAATGAGTTCTTCGGTGATGTCTTTGGGCTGTACGATGGGAAAAGTATGGGTGAACAGTTCCCGGCCTGCCGGATCGTCGATACGCAGGCGTAGGGCGTCATGCGCTTTCCAGTTGCCGGGCATGTCCAGTGTCAGCCGGCCGCTTTCGCCGGGGGGCAGATCGGGGCCGGCTGCCTGTCCTTCCGCGCGGACCTTGATCCCGCCGGCCAGTTCCGCCGGCGCGGGGAAATCGATCAGCTGCCAGGTGAAAGAGCAGTCCTTCAGATTGGTAAACATATATTGGTTTCTGATATGTAGCCGACCGTCGAAATAATTCATGTTGGGGGGCGCCTGCACCTGCACCAGGCTCCAAATTTCTTTAATGGTATAGTAGCTGCCTTCCTTTTCCCGGTAGGGGCCGACAATCCCGTCGGGGGCATTGCTGCCCCAGGTGTCGATGCGGCCGTTCTGGTCGGTGCGTAAGACGCCCTCGTCGGCGAATACCCACAGGAAGGCGCCTGCGTTATTGGGGTGCTGCTGCATCAGGTTCCAGTAGTCTTCCAGGCCGGCGCCGTGGCCACCGTCGTAGAGGCCGTGCAGTACTTCGGTGGGAAAGAAGATTTTGTCGCTGTTGAAGCCGTAACCGGCGCAGCAGTTGTAGCTGATGTAGTGCTGGGTATCCGTTTCCCGGAACTTGGTCCAGGGGTGGATCAGGGGGCGATTTTGCGGATCGTATAGGTGGAAGTCGTCGTCGAGTTCGCTGTTCCAGCCGCCTTCGTTGCCGTTGTCCCAGACGATGATGCTGGGGTGATTTACATCGCGGATGATCATCTCGCGGACTAGCTTTTTACCGACCTCTGTATCATAGGCGGTTTGCCAGCCGGCTAGTTCATCCAGCACGAAGAGGCCGAGCGAGTCGCAGGCGTCGAGGAAGTGCCTGGTGGGCGGATAGTGCGACATGCGGACGGCATTCATATTCATGTCCTTCATCAGTTGTACATCCCGAACGCTCAGTTCCGGGCTGGTGCAGCGGCCCGATTCCGGCCAGAAGCTGTGCCGGTTGACGCCCCGGAAGGTGACCTTGGCGCCGTTGACGTAGATGCCGTCGCCTGCGCGTACCTCCACCGTGCGGAAGCCGAAGCGGAATGGGGACGGTTGATGGCGGGAATCGTTCTGCACGAGTTCGAGTTGAATCTGATACAAGTTAGGGCTTTCGGGGGACCATGGGCGCGGATTATCGATTCGGGTATTCAGCTCCACGTGTTCGCTGCCGGCGCCAACGGCGGCGGAAAATGGAGCGCCCACTGCCCGGCCGTCTAAGGTTTGAATTTGTCCCACAACCGATCCACTACCTTCAATATTATTGAGATATGCCTGAAGGCTAAAGCTGCCGTCGGCCCTGGCGTCAACGGCTGTCCAGTCGATGTGCGCCTGAGGCTTGGCTTCCAGGTACACCGGCCGGTAGATGCCGCCGAAGACCCAGTAGTCAGCCTGCCTTTCGGCGGAATTGACCGATTCGTTGTCCGACCAGTTCTTCACCACGACTTCCAGCTGGTTGTCGTCCCCGTAATTCAGCAGTTCGCTGATATCGTATTTGAATTCGTAAAACCCGCCCTGGTGGACCGGACCGGCGCTTTGGCCGTTGACGGTTACGCGGGTATCGGTCATGACGCCCTCGAAGACGATATTCACCACCCGGCCTTCCCATGCGGCGGGTACTTCAAACTCGTGTCGGTAGGTACCAGTCTCATCCGAAAACTCATTGTTTCCACGCCCGTAATTGTACACGCCGAAGCCCTGCAGCTCCCAGTTGGAGGGCACGGGGATGGTCGTCCATTCTCCGCTGTTCATCCCCCGGTCGATGTGGAAGTCCCAGTCTACGGTATGGTCTTTGTCCGTTCCGGAGAGGTACAGGATTTCAGTAGGTTGGGCGATGGTGGCTGCTGAAAAAAGCAAATAATATAGAATGGAGAGATGACGGATCATGGTTCAGGCCGTGTTGGTTTTGCAGACAACTTCTCGATAGAAAGACGCTGTGCAAACCGCCTGACCTGACAATTTTAGAGTCTACTGATCCTGATTTCCGCCCGACCATTCCGCTATGCGACTTGGTCGGGTAAACTTTCCGCTTTCCGACTTCCACTTTCCGACTTCCCTAAAGTCTTGTATTGACAATATCATTGTACATCGATCCGAAGATGTACTTCAGTCCGATAGACCCGCTGAAGCGGTAGTTAGTTGCCAGCTGCCGCTGTGCCAGCAGCAGGTCTTCCAGAGAGGTTTCGCCGGCGGGTAGAGAACGCTGGTCATTGATGAGGGCCATGTCGCCGCCGAGCTGAACGGAGAGCCCACTGACGATGCGCAGGTTCAGGTAGCCGTCTACCTCCAGGCGGTGTTTGGAGATGTCGTCAAAGAAATGGGAACCTTCGATGCCGGCGAAGAGCGAACCCCAGGGTTGGCGCAGGCGGGCATTGAATTTGAGGGAGTGGTTCCAGAGATCCTCCTTGAACTTTTCGAAGATGGTCATTTGTTCGTAATCGCGGTACAGGTAGCTGACCCGGTAAGCTATCGTTACTTCTCTTCGGTTGACATCACTGTAGGGAAAGAGACTGTATTCGAGCGCAGGAGCCACATAGACGCCAAGATCGAGATTTTCGTAAGTGCTTTGGCGTACCCCCGCGGACATACCGGCCGACCAGTGGTTGTCGATGCTTTTGACGGCATGAGAATTGACGAACTTGCGCTGCATGGTACTGACGATGTCACCCTCTTCATCTTTGAATACCCGTTCGTCGTAGCGTAGAAAAGCGTTGTTGCGCAGGCGCCACTCTTCCGTCACGCGGTTGGCCTCCAGGCGCCCCCATACGTTGAAGGAACTGCGTGCACTTTCCTTGCTGAAGGCGCCGCCGCCGGCAAGCTCAAAGATCCAGTGGTTCCAGGGGTCCTGCACCGGGCCTTTTTCTTTTTCAGGCTGATCGCTTTTCACTGATACATCCATCTGTTCAGCCAGTCCCGTCCCTATCCAGTAGGGAATGAGCCCCATCTCCAGCTTTTTTCCAATTCCCTTACGGCGCTCCTCCCGGCTGGCGTTGGGGGATTCGGTAAACGCCAGTGAATGCTCTTCCTTGTCGAATTTTTTCCGGCCTATAAAGTCGATGACGTGCGTACGTGCGCCGCTGCCCGTTCGGGTGCTGGTAACCAGTACGTGCACATCGGATTGCTCTGGATCACGAACGTAGTTGATGTAGGGGATTTGCTCGCGCAGGTAATTCATGTCGCAGGCGCGGCAGTCGAGAAAGACCTTCAGAGACGGGGCTTCCGGTTCAGGGTCCTCCGCCCGGGGCTGCGCCTGGGTAAAGGTGTAAAAGCCCATGATCAGCAGTGGAAGGAAGAGGGAGGGTTTAAAAAATTTCATGATGCAATGGACGTTTTAATAAGCTGGTAAAATGAATTGGTGCAATCGATTGCATAAACTAATACTAATCATAGAAACTGAACTTTCGGGAAAGGCTAAATGGGAGATTCAATCGATTGAACACTAAAATAACAAAATTACTTTTTCTTAGTTTAGTTTCCAAACGAAGTAGAGCGTTCATAAAGTTAAAATTTGTTAATATATCATTACGGATTTACTATTAATTATGTAGTTTGGGAAAAAAGTAACCATGAAAGTACTTTTCATCGGCGGCACCGGTAATATTTCCACTGCCTGTGTACGCCACGCTCATGCACAGGGCTTCGATGTGTATGTTCTGAATCGTGGAAAGACGGAGCTTAATTTGCCGAAAGGCGTCACCAGTCTGGTCGGCGATATTCAGGATCCCGCCTCGGTCCGGCAGGCACTGCAAGGGCACCACTTTGATATAGTGGCCAACTTCATAGCCTTTACCCCGGAAGATGTGCAGCGCGACATAGCATTATTCGAAGGTCATATTCAGCAATATCTGTTCATCAGCTCCGCCTCTTGTTACCAGAAACCGCCTAGCCATCCCCTGATTACGGAATCCACACCGTTAGCTAATCCCTTTTGGGCGTACTCACGCCAGAAAATCGCCTGTGAAGATGCCTTGATGGCCGCTTACCGCGAGCGTGGCTTTCCGGTTACGATCGTACGGCCTTCGCTGACTTACCAGTACGTGATCCCGCTGGTCTTCGGCGCCTGGAGGGAATACACTATCGTCGACCGCATGAAGCGCGGAGGCGAGATTATCGTTCACGGTGACGGCACGGCTATCTGGACGATCATGCATTCAGAGGATTTCGCCAAGGGGTTTGTCGGGCTCTTCGCGCATCAGCAGGCCATCGGCCACGCTTTCCACGTTACCTCCGATGAATTGCTGACCTGGGATCAGGTGTACCAGGCCGTAGCCACGGCTGCCGGGGTGGAGGCCAATATCGTGCACATTCCTTCCGATTTTATTGCCGAAGTAGCCCCGCACCGCGCCGGCACTTTGCTCGGCGATAAATCTCACAGCGTCATTTTCGACAATTCCAAAATCAAACGCTTTGTACCTGGTTTCCAGGCGACGATTCCCTTTAGCGAGGGCATCCGCCGTACGCTGCAGTGGTTCGAAGCCGATCCGGACCGGATGCTGATCAACCCGGAGAGTAATCAGTTGATGGATAGGATAATTGAGGCGTATCGGGGGAGGGGAGAGGAGTAGACAGTAGGCAGACGACGTGCATCCGACAGGTTTCTACTCACCATCGCAATTTCCGGAGAAATTCTGCTGCTTCCGCCGCCGTCTTCATTCCGTCCTCCGCGCGATCCCGTTCCACAATGAAGTGCTTCAACCCAGCTTTTTTGGCGTGGCGGAAGATTTCTTTAAAGTCGATAATCCCCTTGCCGGCGACGATGATCTCGCGATGGGCACTGTCATCCATATCCTTGACATGGCAGAGTTCGAAGCGACCGGGATAGCGCTTGAAGTAGTCAATGGGGTCGCTGCCGCCGACCACTGCTTTCAGCCGATTGCGGCGCAGGGCTTCCCGAAAAGCCTCCCGGCTGGGACCGAAATGGCTGCCGAATTCCACTTCGCGGTAGCCCATCTGCGCCAGTTGGGCCAGGGCGCCTTCGTAATCGGCTTCGAGTGCTTATGCGACCAGCCACAGAATAAGGCCCAGACGCTTTATTCTTTTGAGTGGGAAAAAGGATAGGGGCTGAACGGCTGCTCCCAGGCCGGCCAGCGAACTGTGGACGATAAACTGACGTCGGTTCATGGATAAACGCTTTGACTTTTCATTAAAATAAAAAAATGGGAAATTCCGGGCATCCCGGGCTGTCGGGAAAGAAAAAGTCAATCAGCCATGGGACAGGCAAACCAGGGAATAACTGGAAATCGATGTTAGGTACAAGACATCCGGAAACCATGGCAAAACAATTGCAGAACCATCTGATTTAAATCCGGGAAGCAACTTCGTACACGGATGGCCTGAACCACCTCAAATTACCCCGAACCACCTATATGGCATGCTCCCCCGGAAGCACCATAATCTTCGGAATCCGCACATGTGCCGGTTGTTGCAGTACAAAGGCGACCGCGTTGGCGATATCTTCCGGCTGCAGGGGGTGTTGCATGTTTAGATTATCTTTGGGATGCGTATCCCAATGGTCGTGCAGTTCGGTCATAACCAGGCCTGGCTCGACGGCGTAGACGCCTACACCGCTGCCTGCGAGTTCCATGCGGAGGGCCTCGGTAAGCGCTTCGATGGCGTATTTGGTGCCCGCGTAAGCGCCGGCGGTGGGGCGCACCTTGGTACCCAGAATGCTGGAAATGTTGACCAGGTGGCCTTCCCTATGAGTAACGAAGTGCTTGGCAAAAGTATAAGCGACGCGGTAGGCGCCCTCTACATTGATCCGCGCCATGCGGCATAGCTTTTCGATGTCGGCCTGTTCGACACTGCCGACTTCCATGACGCCAGCATTGTTGATCAAGATCTGGCAGCCGCCGAAGCGGTCTTTGGCTTCGGAAAGCAAGAGGTCCGGTAAATCCGGGTCAAGCAGATCGCCGGTGACAGGCAGGGCGCCGGTCCGATCGGCGACCTCTTGCAGGCGCTGCCCCCGCCGGCCGCTGATGACGCAGCGCACACCGAGGTTGCAAAGGTTTTCAGTGATGGCACGGCCGATGCCGCTGCTGGCGCCCGTGATGACGGCCACTTTGCCTTTGAGAGAAGAGGTGCTCATGGTGTGGAATTCGTTTTTTGAAAAATGAGAATAAAAAAGTAGAAGAGGGGAGATGGGAAATGCTTAATTAATTACTTTTGCATCCCATTCGTTTTAAATCCTGCATTCTAGACGTTTCTTCATTCGTCAACCCTTACCGCAAAAAACAGGAAAGTGGTGCTTTCAACAAAGCTCAGTTGCATCGAGATGCTTCTCGTTGCGATAGGTGTTAACCCCATCTAACCGCCAATAAAAGCTCAGATCAAATGTGGAAAAAAATTCTTTTTGGTTTTCTTGCCGTCCTGATCACACTGGCTGTAGGCGGCTATCTGTATTACCGGCTGGCTGTTTACCAGCCCCCCGCTATTTCACCCGAGGCCCGGGCAGCCGTTGACCTGATGCCCTTGCCGGCGAAGCTGCAACTGGAAAAGGGCAGCCTGAAACTGACCGGCGCTGTACAGCTCCAATTTACCGGTCACCGCGACGCCCTCCTGGAACGGGCAGTGCATCGTCTTTTGCAGCACCTGGAAGCACAGGGAGCGCCGTCTGTCCGTTTAGGTGATAGCGGCCCAGCGCTAATCATTGATTGTAATAGCGCAAGCTCCGGGGCCCAGCAAATTAAAGAGGAAGAAGGGTATTCCCTTACGATAAATGACGAGGGCATCCACCTGAAGGCCGCTACTGCCTACGGTGTCCTGCGCGGACTGGAGACGCTGACCCAGATGCTGCAGGAAGAAGACGGATCATTTTTCTTTCCCTATCTCCATATCGAAGACGCCCCCCGCTTCCCCTGGCGCGGCCTGATGATCGACGTCTGCCGCCACTGGGTGCCCAAAGAGGTAATCCTGCGCAACCTCGACGCTATGGCAGCCCTCAAGATGAATGTCCTGCACTGGCACCTGACTGAATATCAGGGCTTCCGCATCGAAAGCAAGACCTTCCCTAAACTGCATGAACTTGGCTCTAACGGTAACTATTACACTCAGGAAGAGGTCAAAGAGATCATTTCCTACGCGGCGGACCGGGGCATTCGCGTGGTGCCGGAATTCGACCTGCCGGGACATTCCACCAGCTGGTTTGTCGGTTATCCGGAGCTGGCCAGCGCGCCGGGGCCCTATGTGCTTGACGAGCGCTTCGGGGTGCTGAGGCCCGTAATGGACCCCACGCGTGAGGAGGTCTATGATTTCCTGGACCGGTTCATTGCCGAGATGGCCGCCCTCTTCCCCGATCCTTATATCCACATCGGCGGCGATGAGGTAGAGCCGCACGACTGGGAAAACAACGCCGATATCCAGGCCTTCATGAAGAAGGAAGAGATCGCCGATCACCATGAGTTACAGGCCTATTTCAACCAGCGCGTCGAAAAGATTTTACAAAAGTACGGCAAGCGCATGATCGGTTGGGATGAGATTCTGCATCCAGAACTGAGCGACAGCATCATCGTTCAGTCCTGGCGCAATCAGAAATCCCTTTTTGAGGCTGTGCGCAGCGGTGGGCGGGCCATCCTCTCGGCCGGTTACTACCTGGATCACAAACTGCCGGCAGCCCGCCATTATGAGGTCGATCCCGAAATCATGCCTGGCGCGGTGGATCTGGTTATCGACAGCAGCGAGTGGCGCACCTGGGAGCTGACGGTCGACGCGATGGGCACGACGATGAACAGCCGCCTGACTCTCTTCGGTCCCCGCGACCAGCTGCGGGGTGTGATGGGCCTGGGCGGCAATTACAGCGCCATTCCCTCAGCCAGCTGGGAAGACGACCGCTTGCGCTTTAGCTTTCAGTCGGATTACGGCGAGATCAAGTTTGAAGGAACCAGCAGGGCCGACTCGCTGGCCGGCGAGCTGCGCCTGGGCATCATGCGCTTCGCCGCCCACGGGCCACGGGTGGCGGGAGACGATATGGCCGGCACGGATCTGCCGAAAATCGAACAGGTGAAGCCACTGACGGAAGCGGAAAAAAAGCAGGTGCTGGGCGGCGAAGCCTGTATGTGGTCCGAGGTGGTGGACGCACGCATCGTTGATTCCCGCATCTGGCCCCGGGCCGCCGCAATCGCTGAGCGGCTATGGTCAACCAGGGAAGTGGCGAATGATATCGAAGACATGTACCGCCGTCTGGATGCAGTGGATGAATATCTGGAGATGTTGGGGCTGCAGCACCGTGCTTATCGCCCGGCGCTGATCAAAGAGATCGCCGGCGAGGAGCACGCCGGCGTAGCGGAGACCTTGGTCGCCTTGCTGGAGGAAGTGAAATACTACGACCGGATGGGCATCTACGACACCTTGACCACCCGCACGCCGCTCAACCGCCTGGTCGACGCCGCTGCCCCGGAGAGCCGTGTGGCTCGTGACTTTTCCAAAAAGGTCGACGCCTTTCTGATGACGCCGGAGAAAGCGCCCTTCGCCGAAGATATTCGCCGGCAACTGGATCAATGGGCCTCCCTGTCAGATCAACTGGGGGATCCTGCCGGTACAACGGATCGCTTTCGCGAAACGATAATGGTCGCCCGAAAACTACGAGCCGCCGCACAAGCCGGCCGGGAAGCTCTGGACGCCTTGTTGGCAGAGCAGCCCCTGCCGGAAGCGCGCCGCATCGAAATGCTGGAAGTGCTGGAATCGGCAGCCGAACCGGAAGCCGGCGTGCTGATCGCCGTCGTGCCGCCTATCCGTAGATTGGTGGAAGCGACAGAAGGGGCTCTGGAAGGTTAAATAAGATAAGAGCAATTGATCATTGCTTTTGAGGTATTTCGATTGACGGTGCCTGTCATTCATAAAGAGGGGATTCCCATTTTTGGTGAAAACCGAGAACGCTCCCCTCTGAAATGACATTTGTCAGTGACAAAATCCAGCCTATCCATTAAATTTCCGGATTAGCGTATGATTGCAGGCGCCAAGCGGAGCGAAGCCTGCGAAAGGCGAATCGCAAAAAGCGAATAGGACCAAGTCTTTTATTCAAGGTCCAGATGTTCTACTTCCTCTTCGACTGAAAAACAAATCAACCGATGCACCGACGGCAATTTCTCCAAGAATCAGCTGCCAGCCTGCTCTTCGCTACGGTGGGAAGCAGCCTTTCGGCCAATGTATTATCACACAGACCACTCAGCGCGCCCCTGGATGTTTTTCTCGACTGCGACACCGCCAACGAGGTAGACGACTTATTCGCCATCGTCCGGGCGCTATTGATCGACGACTGGACCATCCACGGCCTTGCCTCCACCCAATGGGAGCATCACCTGGCGCCGGAAAATACGGTGCGTGAAAGCCAGGAACTCAACGAGTTGCTGCTGCGGCTGATGAACCGGATGGATATCCCCGCCCCGCTGGGCGCCGGCATGATCATGGGCAAGCCTTGGGGCGGCTACGAGGCCCGCGACAGCCCCGCCGCCCGCATGCTTATCCGTGCTGCCTTAGCAATGCCCGAAGGCCGGCGGTTGACGGTCGTCGCTACCGGCGCCGGCACCAATGTTGCCTCCGCCATCAAACTCGCGCCGGAAATCATCCCGAAAGTATCCGTTTACCAGCTCGGCGCCCGCTACCATGCTGACACTAAAGTCTGGAATAAGGATGAGTTCAACATCCGCCGCGATCTCAATGCCTTCAACTTCCTGCTTAACAGGGAAGGATTAGACTACCACGTCATGCCTGTTAACACCCTTTTTGATTTTACATTCAGGTTATCGGACACTGTTGAACGTCTTTCTAGTAAAGGGCCGGTCTGGGACCTGCTGGCCGCCCGCTGGCTGAGCCACTCGCCGGACGCGGAATCGCGCATCATCTGGGACCTGGCGCTGATCGATGCCCTCTACCGGCCAGACTGGGCCACCGAGCAGAAGGTCATGGCTCCGCCCGAAAATACCCAACGGGAAATATGGGTGTACACCGATATTGACGAGGAAAAGATGATTGCAGACTGGTGGCGGACGGTGGAGGAAAATAGTCAGGGGTAGTCAGAAGGGAAGCCAGGAGTCTGAGGTGATATCCCTGGCTGCCGTCAATCCCTCAATCCTTTTTTTCTAAAAGATCATCACGGATCAGTGTATTATAAAAAATTCCGCATATGAAAACCAACAAGCAGCAAAAGCAACTCTCTCGTCGCGACTTTCTTCAGCGTTCCGCCCTGGCTACGGGCGCCTTTTTTATCGTTCCCCGTTACGTGCTGGGCGGTCCCGGCTACACAGCCCCCAGTGATAAGGTCAACCTTGGCTTCATCGGTTGCGGTAAGCAATCGGGTGGCTTGGGGCGCCGCTTCATGGAGCTGGAGGACATCCAGCTGGTCGCCGCCAGCGATGTGTTCGAAGGAAAGCTGATGCGTTTCACCAAAATGGCCAACGCGCACTATGCAGAGGCAAACGGTAAAGCGAATTACGACGGTGTAAGCGGCTACCAGCTCTACGAAGAAATGCTCGGTCGCGATGATATCGACGGCGTAATCATCGCCCTTCCCGATCACTGGCACGCCCTGGCGGCCATCGATGCTATGGAAGCAGGTAAGGATGTGTATTGTGAAAAGCCGATGGCGCATACGGTCAGAGAAGGCCGGGCCATGGTCAATGCGGCGCGCAAAAACGAGCGAGTGTTCCAAACCGGCAGCATGCAACGCTCCTGGCGCAACTTCCGCCACGCCTGTGAGCTGGTGCGCAACGGTTATCTGGGCGAGCTGCAGCGCGTGCTGGTCAACGTAGGCGACCCGGCGATCCCCTACGATCAGGTAGGCGAGGATTTGCCGAAGGGCCTGGATTGGGACCGCTGGCTGGGCCCCGCACCGGAAAAGCCATACAGCAACCTGCTGGCCCCCATGCCCGATGACTTCTGGCCCAAGTGGCGTGACTACGAGGAATTCGGCGGC
>Ga0209949_1000081_pt1 | contig 54263 bp, 52 predicted proteins | sample SalPonC_black_MG_FD_185711 | JGI IMG/M metagenome (GOLD analysis project Ga0209949, IMG submission 185711) | Salt pond soil microbial communities from South San Francisco under conditions of wetland restoration - Salt Pond MetaG... | ecosystem: Environmental > Aquatic > Marine > Intertidal zone... | reverse complement strand
TTCGTCGGTCGAAGAAGGATAAAGTGATCCAAGGATAAAGGATAAAGTGATCCAAGGATAAAGGATAAAGTGATCCAAGGATAAAGGATAAAGTGATCCAAGGATAAAGGATAAAGTGATTCAAGGTTAAAGACGATGCAGTGCTCCTTGTTGCGCTATGGTGAGCGCAGTCAAACCAAGTGCCGTCTAATCGAGCAAACCCAAATAAATACATCCATGGAAATTTTCTTTTAAAAGCTGTGGTGTCTAAGCGGAGTCGAAGACAGCACATTAAAAGCACTTTTTCGTCTACCGCTAAAGCGGCAATAAAGTTTGCGGTGAATGTCCCAAGCCTGATTTGTAATGCACCGCCAAGTCGCGGATTTCAATGAGGCTTTAGCGTTAGTTCGCAAAGAATAAACATGAACCAAATGGGAACGCATAAGAGCGCCTCTGCGCCCTCAGCGTCACCGCGGTGAATGACCCGAGTATGATTTGTAATGCACCGCCAAGTCGCAAAGTACGCAGAGCATAAACAGGAATCAAACTTAACGAGTAAGAGGGCCTATTTGGTCTCAGCGTCTACCGCTAAAGCGGCAATAAAGTTTGCGGTGAATGTCCCAAGCCTGATTTGTTATGCACCGCCAATCTTGATGATGCCCTGGCATTAGTCGCGGAGTACGCAGAGATCAAAAAGAAAATGAGACTTTTAGAATAAACGCTCTGCGCTCTTTGCGCCTCAGCGGTGAATGATTCGCGCTATAAGCCGATGCAAACTTTGATAAGTATGTTGAGAAATTTTTCTAATTTTATTTCATGCGAGAAAATGAGTTATCGGAAATTATAATTGGCAGCGCAATTGAAGTCCATAGAGAGCTTGGCCCTGGGCTATTGGAAAGCACCTACGAGACCTGTTTACTTTACGAGTTACGACAAAAGGGTATTCATGTAAATCACCAACAAGCATTACCATTAGTATATAAAGATGTAAAGTTGGAGGCAGGGTATCGATTAGATTTGTTAGTAGAAAACAAAGTAATCGTAGAAGTAAAAAGCGTAGATGCATTAGCAGATATTCACATGGCGCAAGTATTAACTTATCTGAAGTTGAAGGAATTAAAGTTAGGATTGCTAATCAATTTCAATAACGTACTCTTGAAAGATGGGATTAGAAGGGTGGTGAATAATTTATAATCTCATAGAATACTATTTCTTATTTGCTTATACGCACCTCGAATCTTGATAATGCACCGGCTGAGTCGCGGATTTCAATGAGGCTTTAGCGTTAGTTCGCAAAGAATAAATATAAACCAAATGGGAACGCATAAGAGCGCCTCTGCGCCCTCAGCGTCACCGCGGTGAATATCCCGAGTATGATTTGTTATGCACCGCCAAGTCGCAAAGTACGCAGAGCGTGAATATGAATCAAAGGGAACGCATAAGAGCGCCTCTGCGCCCTCAGCGTCTCCGCGGTGAATGTCCCGAGTATGATTTGTTATGCACCGCCAAGTCGCAAAGTACGCAGAGCGTGAATATGAATCAAAGGGAACGCATAAGAGCGCTTCTGCGCCCTCAGCGTCTACCGCTAAAGCGGCACTAAAGTCCGCGGTGAATACTTTTCATAGCTATTTTTGAATGTACACCGCAAATCTTGATGATGCCCTGGCATTAGTCGCGGAGAACGCAGAGATCAAAAAGAAAATGAGACTTTTAGAATAAACACTCTGCGCCCTTTGCGCCTTTGCGGTTATTTTCTTTGTATTGATAAAGTCCCGAATTTCAATGACACTATAGCATTAGTGCGCAGAGCCTAATTTTTCTTAACACCGAAACCGGTATTTGAATTTTTCACCGTATTACTCCCAGATCATATGTTCCTGTTCAATAAAAGCCGCCCGCTCCAGCGGATGCAAGGCATTGATGAGATAGACTCCCTCCGAGTTTCTCAGGTCATTCATGCGGATGTCGGCCAATTGCACCTGTTCTTTTTCTAAACAATACGCGCGCATCACACCGGCCAACAAGGGCGTTCTGGGTGTCAATAAGCCCGACTCTGTTTTTACGACTACATTATAGTAATAGGCATCAGTCAGCAAACCGTTTCGAACTATAAGGATCTCATCGGAAGGTTCAGCTTTTTCTCTGTAAAGCACATCCAGTCTGTCGCGCTCAGTAAACTTATACGCATACTCGATCGTATCGTCTTTCACGATTTGTAGATGTTCTATCTTTCTTTCGGGAAAAGATAGAATTTCGGCATTATGCTCATGAGCATTGTAGGCAATTCGCCATTTAACTTTTTCAGGGGGAAAGTTTATTTTTTGCCAGAGCTCCAGCAAATCCAGCGGCTTTTGCCCCGGATAAAAGGCCGCAAAAGTCCGGTCCACCCGCGCCTGATGATAGGGCAGGAGAGGAGCCTGACCCTCATATACGCCTATCGACTCAAGAAAGGGGTATGTAGATTTTTTCACGGATTTCATTATACTCGTCTTTCCAATGACTCTGGGTAGTAATCCCACCACCGGTTTTGTAATAATACTGCTTTTCTCTTTGACCGATGTAGCGAATCAATATGGCCGAGTCCACTTTTCCGTCATGAAAGATGCCAGCCACGCCCGTATAAAATTCTCTGCGATGGGACTCTACCTTCTGGATAATCTCAACCGTTTTCTGTTTTGGGGCGCCCGTTATACTCCCGGCGGGAAGTAAGGTGTAAAAGATATCCCCTAATCGACCCGGCCAATCGGGAGCTAAGCCCGTCTGGATGTGGCTGCTCATTTGTAATAAATTTCCTTCTTTTCGCTCAATTTCTGTAAGATATCGAAATCGCTCGACGGATGTTCCCCGTCCGACCCTACTCAAGTCATTTCGCAATAGATCCACAATGGTATAGTGCTCGGCCGTTTCTTTGGGATCACTCAGTAGTTTTTCGCGCGCCTGCGGGACATCTGCCGATAAGGTCCCTTTCATGGGATGAGTAGACAGGATGTTGTGATCGATTTGAATAAACCGCTCAGGGCTGAAACACACAAAGCGATCCGGGATATGGACTTTAAACAGCGCGCGAGCAGTATGATACACTTCATGAAGTGTTCCGTCTAATACAATGGGAACTTCTGCGGTCAAATTCAATAAATAGGTGTCGCCCCGATGTAAATGATATTGAATTTGATCAAACTCATGGCGATAATTTTCCTCAGCGGGTAAAGTAAAATCCTTGATCTTAGCCTCCTTAATCGCAGCGGGGGATAAAGTTTCTATTTGATGATTTGGAAATCGAAACTGAATGCCATATGCTTTGCAATGCTCGAAGGGAACAACAATAGCCTGAGTGCGATCAAAGGAAATGCAAAAGAAAAAGGATTTATTTTCAGATCCCCACTCATTCATGAGTCGCCGGGCATCTTCTGGACCATGCATCGGGATCATAAGGCTTGTATCAGCTGATAAGCGACCAAACTCACGACGTAGGCTAATCCGGTCATGAAAACGAATTGTAAAATCGGCCACTTCCAGCTGTTCGTTTCTTTTTTGACCACCGCCAGAGTTGACATGCACTGCAGCGCCAGAGCGAAGAACAGCAACAGTGATATCGAAGTGGCTCGATCGTAGCGGGGCCCGCCTGTTTTGGGGTTGATTTCTTTTGCCATACGGTCGCGAACGCGAAGCTCATCTTCGGTGTCCCCAATACTGTAAATAGTGGCCATAGTTCCCACAAATACCTCGCGGGCGGCAAAGGACGTGAGCAAAGCGATGCCAATTTTCCAATCAAAGCCCAGAGGTTCAATAGCGGGCTCGATCGCCTTACCGAGGTGCCCCGCATAGGAGGCCTCTATTTGCTTGGCAGCCACATAGTTTTCCGTTCGATCTGCATCCCAGTTTTGGATTTCTGCTTCCTGCCGTGCTTCTTGGACAGCAGCTTCCATCTGATCGCCCGGACCATAACTGGCTAAAAACCATAGAACTAAAGAAATTCCAAGAATGATTTTTCCGGCTTCCGTGATAAAAGCACCAACTTTAGTTTTTACATTCATCCAAACGGAAGTCCAGTCCGGTCTTCGGTAATCCGGTAGCTCTATCATCAAAAATCCACTGGTCTGGCCCGATATAAATGGCCGAACCAACAAGGCACTCAGAAAAGCTGCAGCAATACCAAACACGTAGAGCCCCATAAAAACCATCCCTTGCGCATTAAAAGGTCCCAAATAGGTCTCGGATGGCACTACGAATCCTACAAGTACAATATAAACTGGAATACGTGCAGAGCATGGGATAAAAGGAGTAATGAATATGGTGAGTAGTCGTTCTTTTGGATTGGCTATCGTTCGGGTTGACATGATCGCAGGAATAGCACAGGCCCCTCCCGAAATCATTGCTACAATACTCCGGCCATTAAGACCAAATCGCGACATGAATCTATCAAAAAGGTAAATAGCTCTTGACATATAGCCCACCTCTTCCATCACACTGAGCAGCAGGAATAATATGGCAATTTGTGGAATAAAAACGAGCACGCCGCCCAAGCCTGCCAAAATACCTTCTGTGAGCAGATCGGTGTACCATGCGGCGGGTAAAAATTGACGGGTCAAGTCACTGAGACTTGCAAAAACCCACTCAATGCCATCCATGGGATAAGTGGCCCAGGAGAAGATAGCTTGGAAAATCAAAAACATTAAGCCCAAAAATATAAGCGGACCAAAATATCGGTGCGAAACAAATTGATCTATGCGATCGGATAAGCTCTCAGATGGTGTAATCTGTGTGGTCACTTTTTTTGCAAGAGGCTGAATGCGATCAAATCGAGCCATGGTCTCATGCACTTGACTTTTGATGGCATTAAATTTATGCTCAGCCTTTATCGATTCTAATTGATTGAGTTTATCTTCAGATAAAAGGTCTAGTTCTTTAGCGTGCTCCAGCGTTAATAATTGTCCATAGGAGCTAAGGCCTGAAGGGAAACTGCTTGATGGGCATTGTTCTAATATAAAGAGCTCTTGTTGTTGCAAGTCATAAAAGGGCTGTGGTTTACTAAGGGTCTTGGAGCAGGCGACGAGAGTGTCTTTAAGAGATTCTATATTCTCACCGGTCTTGCCGGAGACGCGTCGAACAGGACACCCCAGAAACTTTTGGAGTTTGTCATCTTTGATGTCAATTTCTTCGGCATGCCATTCATCTATCATAGTCATAGCTACGACTACAGGTAGACCTAAATCAATGATTTGAGTCAGAAAAAGAAGTTGTTGTTCTAAAGAACGCGCATCTAAAACATAAAGCACGAGATCGGGATAATCCGGATCATCAGGTTGGACTAGTATGGAGCTGGTTATTCGCTCATCTGAAGAAGTGGGATGTAAACTATAGGTTCCGGGAAGATCCACAAATAGGAAATCTGTTCCACTGTGGGAAATTTCTGCAGTTTTACGGTCGACGGTAACTCCTGGAAAATTTCCGACGCGCTGTTTAAGACCGGTAAGCTTATTAAAAAGGGTAGATTTCCCAGAATTGGGATTACCCGCGATGGCCACTTTGATCATACACCCATGCTGATTCAGTCAATTAATGTACTTGAATTTTAGAAGCTTCTTTTTTGCGCACCGCAATGGTCTTACCATTTGCGCGGACATAAAGCGTATGTCCATTAAAGGTCGATCTTCGTACGCTGATTTCAACACCGGGTTGGATCCCCATAGACAGTAACCGCAAGCCAACTTGAGGGTCCTCAAACCCTTTGAGAATGCGTTTTTCTCCAAGACGAAGGTCAATCAATTGTGACATATACCTTTTATTTATACTCGTTCTAATTAAAGGTAGTCTTTTTTAGACAAACAGGCAAATCAAAAAAATTATTCTTCTGATTTTTTGTCGTCTTCTTCGGGCTGTTCTGGTTCGGCATTTACAACCTCATAAAGTCCACTTTTTACACGGGCTTTATAATCTTTTTTAGCTACGTGCATTTTTCGATTGACCGTCATGAGATGTATCGTGACTCTCGATTTCGTTTCTTTTATCTTTCGGACTTTTATACTTCTTTCCGCCATGGGTTTTCGTTTTATTTAGGGTATTGATCTAAAATGTAAATAATATCTATTTTTCTACTTCGGGGGCTTTGGATTCAGCGAACTTCTTACCCGTCCACTTTCCCAACCACTCTACTCGCTTTCCTACTTTTATATAAGATTGAAAAACGCGTTCCGCATCTTTTTTACTATCTCGACTTATCGTAATATTGAACTGGCCTGTTTTTACATTAAAGTAATACTTGCCTTTGCCCATGGTGAATTTCTTATTCGCCGCCATATGTTTGTATTTATTTACGCAATGTTTTTATGGATGTAGTCCGAATTTAATAAACTCAAAGCACCCATATATTTTAAACTAAAGGTGAGCTTATCACCCACTTTATATCCATTTTCATTACTTGCTAGATCTACAATCAGCATATCTGAACTTGCATTCACAACTTCTATTTGCTCGTCGTCAGGTAACAAATAATCGGGTGATACATCTAGCAGACCGATATCAAGTATCGCTCGTTTTGAAGTCACACCGTAATCTTTTTCATCTACATCAAAAACCTGACCACTTGGATTTTCTGCTAGTGTTCCTATAGGCACTTTAGGCTTTTCTGTTAACTCGATAATTTCAGTAGATAATTTAAAAACGTCTTTTTCCATTCCTTCAATCACACCTCCTGTAATCAAATTCAAACCAAAATACAAAGTTTCACCCACTCGAAAGTGGTTAACTGCCTTTGGTAAGGACTTTTGCATCAAGAGCGGTATAACGACTGACGTCCCACCTGTCACCCAAGGTATTTCAACGTCAAACTTGGCTTCAATCAGCTGCTTGTACAAGCTCATTTGAATATATTTGTCCTGAGAGGGCATGACTCCACTTAAACAATTTAAGTTCGAGCCCAATCCGGCAACTTTTATGTTCGGAAGCTCGAAAATTTTCGCATAAAAGTCAGTTAAATGTTCCCCCATAATACCTTCGCGCAAATCACCCAACTCGATCATAATAATGATCTTATGGGTTTTATTCTGGCACTTTGCTTCCTCGCTCAGTTTACGAATGATAGTAGATTCGGAGTTAAAGCTTACATCGGCATATTTGACAGTTTCTTCAATCTCATCTAATGCCGGAGGTTTGATATATACAGTTTGCACAGACTCATCAATGGATTTAATGGTCTTTAAATTTCGTATTCTGCTATCACATACCTCTTTTATACCCAGATCCAGCAATTCTTTTAAATAAGCCTTATTTCCGCATAATAACTTAGTAACAGCAGCCCATTCTACCCCATTTTCAGAGAAAAGGTGATTTAAATATTTGTAATTCTTCTTCAAACGATTTTTGAAGAGCGTTATACTAGCCATGTTCTAATTCTTAAGATTTTGCAGAAGCCTCAGATTTGTCAAGCCTCATTTCAAGATACTTATTTGTAAATCCTAACTTTTCATATAGAAATTTTGCAGGATTTTCCGGCTCCACATGAAGAGCGATATTACCTTCTGCCTGTTCTATCGCTGCATTCATAAGTTTTTTACCGATTCCCTTTCCACGTTGTTCTTTGTCAACGGCAATGTAGACTAGAATATTTTCTGGAATGTATCCCTTCATGCCGGTTTGGTTGACAATAACAACACCCCCTATTTTGTTTTCATTATGAGCCACTATGCAAAAGCCACCCTGAGAAGGTACTTCCTTCATTGCATAATCCAGGCAATTACTAATATCCTCCTTAGGATCTCCAAACTCATCTAAATGGGTATGTAAAAAATCTACAATTTTTTGCTTTTGCAAAAAAGAGGGTTTGCTGAAGGGCGTATACGAAGTTAATTCCAAGACTTTGTCTGTTTTGATAGATAACAACTTAAACTCAAAGAGAGTTCAATATCAAACATTTAGAACCCTAAAGATAGTGTTTTTTACCCACGAATTCAAATTCAATTGCTAGCATCCGTCTTATCCAAACTGCGGTAGCTTTTGATCAGTACTAATTAAGTTGGTATCGGCTTTTGCCAGGATTTTGTCGTGCTTTAGCATTTGGGTTTCCACGTGTATTATTCGTTGCCCCGCTCGGATCACTTTCCCAATCACAGATACCGTTTCTCCCATCTGTGCAGGCCGCAGAAAATCTACTTGTAAATTGATAGAAGTAAAAAATCTATCGCGACCTAAACTGAAGACAGCAATGCCGGATACTTCATCGAGCATACCCGAAATCACACCTCCATGCAGGATGCCTGCTGGGTTACACATTTCTTCCCTAACCTTAAAGGAGACCTCAACTTCTCCCTCTTCCGCACCTTTTAATTTCCCTCCCAGCCACTGCATATACGGTGATGGAGATTCGTAGTTTTTCTCAGATTTTAGCACGTATTGCAACAACTGAAGCGCGTCATTTTGTCTTTCCATGTTTTATTCTGTTCTTATTCAAATATACAAATTATCGCTCGGATTGGGGATTTGCTTTGGGCGCCCCCTCGCTCCAGGAGTATGGAGCGAGGGCCTGGCTATCCGCTCGTAGTCGAGCAGCTCCACCGCTGCATCCGTTTAGCTGCGTAGAGTTTCCGAGGGGCACTTCCTCGCTTTACGGCTGCTAGCTGCGGAGCTGCTCGCCTGCCGCTTCTATCCCTGTCGCATTTCCATTCTATTTAAGGGGGCTCCCGAAGCTGCCCAGCTGATCAGCGTGGTGTTCTAAAATTAAAATGAAGACAGTTCCGGTAGCACCTTCTAGTGTTTGATGAATGATCTGCGAATGATACCCTCTGAAGTTTTAGCAAGAAGGTAGTATAGGCCAGAAGGGAGTCGCCCGACATGAATCTCGTTTTCGCTTGGCTTTTTCTGTTGTCCCAGCAAATGCCCAGCACTACTATACAATTGAAAATACTCTATCTCGAGATCTGTTGACCATCGAAGGTACTCTTGAGTAGGGTTAGGATAGATCTGGAAAGCATAGTCACCCTGTATTAGATTTGTTTGAGACGATCGCATAAAGGTCAAGTCATCGAGATTGAAAAACAGCGGTGTATTTATTCCAAATTGTCCTTCATCTGAAGAATAAAACTCTATCTCGACTCTATCTACAGTGCCAAGTGCTTCCAAATCGAACATTGTCCAATCCTTTAGGATATAATCCTGGCTGTTATCGCTAAATCGATAATCAGCCAAATAAATATCGAGGCTGTCTGTTACTTGCCCTTGCAAATATCCCGTCCACCGAAGAAAAAAGTAATCGGGATCATCTCCGCTGGTACCTCCAAAGGCTTTTGAAAATTGATTGCCATCCCGGATCACGTAGTATGCATAAGTGGTGTTTGTCAATTGTGCGGATTGAAGAGTTATGGGCACCGTGCTATTAAACTGAAGACGGTCTCCACCAAAAGGGGCCTGACCCACTAAAAAAACATCGCTTCCATTAGCTCCTTCCCCTGGCCGAGATCCATATAGGTTTGTAAAATTAGGAGTTATAGAATCCCTAACGGTACTAACGGCCCACTGGCCAGCCCAGAAACCATTTGTAAAGTCGTAAACGATTGGAAACTCAATAGGGTCTAGGAATAAAGATGATGTACCATCCTCTCCGTTGATGAAGGTATCTGCAAGTGGCAATTCCTGTTCAAAAGTAAAGGTTTCTACCTGAGCGTTTAAAAGCGGAGAAATTAGCAGACCTAGGATTATAGAGATAACAATGTACAATTTGCGCATAGATTAAAATTTTGGCTTGTAAAAAATTCCCCACCTCAAGAATCGACCTGGGGCAGGAAAAAAAGGTTGAAAAAAATAGCTCTCATTCCAAATATTATGGACTTTTAGAAAAACTTGAATGTCTTGGCTTTGAATGGTACGCGAGTAACTCAAAGTGAGATGGGCTATATTCCGGGCTGGAAGTCTGACCTGTAGATCGGCTTGTGTAAATAGATGAGATTGGAATTCATGCTGATAGAGAAGGGATAACCCGCGCCAGGAGGTACTCACATAGGCTGCCCATTGGTGCTCCGGCATGTAGATCAGGTTTTCTCCCTTTTGTGCTACCGGACTGTCTAAAGGCCCTGTGTTGCGCACATACTGATAGTTATAAAGAAGTCGGAAGGAACTTGTAATTCGAGGCGACCAACTGAAACTTTTTTGGAGGCTGGTTTCTAGACCTGCCGCCGTAACTTCTAAAATATTATAGGGGCGAAAGAAGTTATCGTTAAGCGGCGCCCAGAGAATCCAGTCATCCACCTGCTTAAAGTAGGTTGCAAAGCGAAGTTGATTAAAAAAGAACATATCTTTTTTGAAAGTATACTGCCCCTGAATTTGATTGCTACTTTCGGGCTCGAGTTGGGGGTTGCCAAAAGGGGACCAAAACAAATCATTTGCGGAAGGGAACCGATAAGATCTTGAAAACTCTAGTCCGAAGTTGTGATTATTCTGCAAATGAGTCCAGGCAATTTGTCCCGTTATAGGAGCCCATTGTTCGCTGCGCCACCCCTGTCTGATTTGAGCTTCTATGCGGTGCTTTTTATTTAATGAGAAAGCATGTGCTCCGAAAAAAAGTTCTCCTTCCGTGAATTGTTCTCGATCAGCATAGTTCTCAGTATTAAAGCTTTGGTGTTGAATATTGGCTCCTCCTGAAAACCAAAGGTGCGGATGAATAGTATATCTATGTTGACTAATCAGTTGGTGCGCACGAAAAGGATTGTGGCTATCCTGCGCATTTAGGGGATCTTCAAAATGGTTCACTTCACGCCGATGTGTGTAATTGAATACATGCTGGTATGCTTTGCCTTCATACTTCCAAATGAATTGATGCCGTTGAAAAGAGTCTCTTTGTATAGCTGTACTTCTTCGCTGTTGAATACTGGGAGGAAGTTCCCGACGCATGGCATGAATCCAGCTTCTCAATTCCAATTTGTGGTTTGAGCCAATATCCTGAATGACTTCGACCATAGCTCCTATTTGTGTCTGATCCGCATGGGGTTGCCTGTCCGGTAGAAGTACGGATTGGTGCTCTTCTAAATACGGGAAATTCTGATTATTTTCATTATACAATCCTTTGAATCTAACCTCAGTTTTTGTGGACCAACGATGGGCTGCACGCAGATGATACTGCTGAAAGCCGTGTTGCCCAGCCAGTACCCCTAGGTCAAAGTACTGAGAATCTATGCTAGAATTAGATAAGTTTAGGACTCCACCTATGGGTTGGTAGCTCATGTCCTTTTGGACAGGTTTTAATTCAATTTTCTCCATAAAAAGTGGCGAAATCGTACTCAAATCCGATAGTCCCAGCATACCATTATTTATGTTTGCACCGTTCCATAAAACTTGTGTTTGTTGGCTTGAACCCCCTCTAACACTCAATGTAGCCAGGCTATTATTGCCTCTGTCGCGAATTATGGATGTAGTTTGGAAGCTCAATAGTTCTGCAAGTGTGGAACTTACTTGAAGGACTTGCCGTAGATCTTTATTGGAAGCAAAAAGAGCATTTTGGCCCGGATGAGATAGCTTTTCATTTTTTAATATAACCTCAGGTAGTTCTGCAACGACTAATGTATCCGACTGTCCGCTCAGATGTAAGCACAGTAGGAGAAGAAGCCCTATACATAATTCATTGGTCATACATATATTATATGACGTCGCAGAACATACCGTGTTTTGAGCACTCCATATACTCAAAAACACGAAATGGGTAGATGTACTTGCCTATCTAAGGGGTACGGTCAGCCTATGTCCCTTGACGATTATTCCCGATCGCTGGGTTAGTAAGCTGAAAGCAGGTCTTCTGACTCGGCAACACTTGAACATCCTTCCCATTTTAATTTAAAACAGTGGTATAGATGGGGTGCAAGCTTTAGTTGCCTTACAGCTGCGGGCACAGTTCCGGATTCTCACCGGATTCCCTTCACTTTCAGACTTGACAAAGATAAGTTACTTTCAATGAAGACCAAAAATATTCAATTCAGATAATCATTAGAGTAGATCTTAGTGTATGACTTTAATTGCGTCTTTAAAGACCATTTTATGTATATACTATGCTGGTAAGTTAGTAGTGATATGAATTCTAATGAAAAACAAAACACTGAAAATCCAATATCTAGCTCAAGAACATAAGGTTATACCTGACGCTCAGATTTTCGAACTCTATAGCCTGCAAAAACTAAAAACAAACCCAGCAGTACTGTACCAAATTTAAAGGTATAACTACTCGTATATGAATAGGACTCCCAATCTGAAACAATATTGAGTTTTAACCCAGATACAATTCCAAAAATAATTAGCAGGATGCCAAAAATGCTTAAGAGTTTAGAAATCTTCATTTTCATTAGTTTTAGGTAACAATGGATTTCGCTCACATTAAGATATAATATCTTATTCTTTATCCCAATCAATCATTAAATTAAAGGAAACATAAATATTTTGAGGTGTTTCCACTAGAGAAATCAAAGAAATCTCTGTTTTTTTTAATTCATATTTTTCAATGCCGCTAAGTAAGTGGCCGACTTCAGGCATATTATTAGCAATCCAATTAATTTCTTAATAAGAATAGAAAAAGGAGGTTATAAGTAACGCTAATGCTACACTTTGGACCTTTCAAGAGATTGAGAGTAGGATTACAATCTCCCTGAAATACTCTCTAATTTAAGAAACCTTAATGAAAATTATGATTTCTATAACATACAGGCACTAGTATTTCCTTGATATTAGTACTATCAGACAAAACCAAAACAATTGATTATGAAAAAGAAGAATGTCGAAAAGCAGGAGCAGAGCAAAAAGAAGGGTTTGATCGCCACCTTTGTGTTTCATAGCATTGCCTTATTATTGGCATTGTATCCATTGATGAATGTAGAAGAAAAAGAGCCGGAATTTCAAGGTTTTATTGTCGAATTTGAGCATAGCGCAAAGTCCGAAGGAGCTAAAAAGGTAAAAAAGAAAGTAGTAGCTAAACGAGAAACGAGCAAGGCCGCAGCTTTACCTCAGCGCGCATCCAAAATGTTAACTACAGACCGGCCTCAAGATATTAAAGTGCCGGAAATAAAAAGAACAGTGAAAGTACCTGATGCGGTTCCGGATCCATTACCTTCAGATGCCCCCGTTGCATCTACAAGTCGAGTTCCGTCACAAATAAACGCTCCTGTAGCTGTTAAGCCTAGCATGAAACCCATAGAGTTTGAGGCCGCTGATGCCGCAGAGATGGAAGCGAGTGAAGGCGCAATTGATGGGGATGCAGAAGGCCTGGAGAAAGAAGCTTCTGAGTCTGGTAATGGTAAGGGAGAATCCGGAGAAGGCGAGAGCGACCTTGGCGAAGGAACTTCGAATGGAACTGGTTTTATCGGCGGAAATGGTATTCTCACACGTAAAATCGTAAAAAGAGCAAATATAAATGGCTTGGTAAAAGAGTCAGGAACTATCGTAATAAAGCTTTGTGTAACCCAAAATGGAGTAGTGGATTTCGTAGAATACGATGCTGAAAGCTCCACAATCAGCAATCCGGAGGCAGTTAAAGGTGCACTTGAGGCGATGTCTTTATATCGCTTTGAGAGAGATTATTCGGCAGCTAAACGCGAGTGTGGATCCTTTCAATTTAATATAGAATTATAGTCAATTTTGGTTTTGGTTATAAAGTGCAGAGCAAGCAATCGCTTGTTCTGCACTTTTTTATGAGTAGAAAATAGATGCAACAGTGTTGCATAAATGATCGAGCTTCTATATATTTGTCTAAACAAAAAATTTAATATCTATGAAAAATGTATTGTTATTTTCTTTCTTAGCATTTAGCCTTCTTTTTTCCGCCTGCAGCGATGATGATGATGACCACAATGACCACAATTGTAAGGACAGCATTTCCATCGAGAATTTAGAACCGATGAATAATGAAACCGTGGCCTCTCCAGATAATGTGCATATTCACGTAAGAGTTAGTGCTGATTGTGAATTTCATGAAGTGGAGATCGAGCTCTATCCAACTAATGACCCATCAGATTTAATACTTGATTTTGAAGAGCATGCTCATTCGAGTTCTTACGATTTTGAAAGAGACCTTGATCTTAGTAGCTATCCCGCCGGCACTGAATTCGAGTTGGATGTGGAAGTTTATACAGATCATGAAGGAAGCGAGTACGTTGAAAAAGAAATTGACTTTAGCATACCTTAGTTCAAGTTCCATTTAATGGAGATTTGAAGTGGTGCTTGAATTTTATTCAGATACTTTACTTCTAATACCGGAGGTCCTGCTTTTCGATAAGGTAAGCAAGACATAGACAGGCTAGAAAAAGTAGAGTTAGTGTTAGGCCACTTGTGGAGAGGGATAATACATTATTGAAGTTTCTTCGGTTCAAATGCAACATTGTTGCAAATACCGAAAATCTTTATTATATTTGACTAAACAAAATAAAGACCTATGAAAAACCTCTTATTATTCGCGTTTTTAGCTATTGGACTTACGTTTACTGCCTGTAGTGACGATGATGATGATCATGACCATGATCACGATCATGGAGATGTAGATATTGAGTTCCTAGAGCCAACAAATGATGAGACTGTAGCTGCACCTGATGCTGTGCATGTGCATATTCGCGTCACTGCTGAAGATGAAGTACATGATGTTGAAATAAAAATGTATCCGGAAGACGATGCCTCTAACCTAATTATTGATTTTGATGCTCATTCTCATGAGAGTGTCTTTAATTTTGAAGAGGATTTTGATCTCAGCAGCTTTCCTTCAGGGACAGAATTCCACATAGAAGTTAAGGTGGCAAAAGATCACGAGGGTACGGAGTTTGAAGATGAGGATATTCATTTCAAATTACCATAGGTAGAGTAAAAATATCTTTTTCTCTTCTTTACAATTTACAGAGAGGTCTAGAGTTTCTAGATCTCTCTTTTTTTTATCCCAATATTATTTGTTGCGCTTAACATAAGCTGAAAGTCTCCTTTACTTTCAATATCACTTTGTTGTATCAATGCCCTTCTTTTTCTTTTCGATGATACGAATTGAAAGCGGCTAGTAGCTTTTCTAGAGATTCTGGTGATTTTAACTTACGCAGCAGTTGTGGTATGCTTGCAGGTAAGTGCGAAGCCCCTACTATTTTAGATCTATATTTCTACAAGAAAATTGTTAAGAAAAATTCAGATTGTTATTGGGGCAGATCCAAAAATCTAGATTTGAATCTCATGAAAAAAATATAAGGGTTTGGACGATCGAGATTTAGGTTGTAGTTTTAAAAAAAATATCTCATGAAACTGTACCACAGTCGGAAATCAATTCAAAAAATGGATAAAGACCAAGTTGTCCGGCTGCATGGTAATTATATTCGTGTCATTTCCATTTTTTTGATTTTAGCCGGAATTTTAAGTGTAATGGGTATTTGGGGAATTCTGGCAGCCCCTTTTGAGTATACTGCTCCTGGAGTAGTATTGATTCTTTGGCCTTGGATTATGCAGAGTGCTTTTTTATCTCGAATAAAAAAAGAGCAAGCCTCATCGTAAAATGAAGGCTTGCTATAGGAGTAAAATAAGACCTATTATATTCTACAAACTGTAGGAATTCTCTTTAATCAAATCTTGTGCTACAATTCGTCGCAATTTTTTTACATTTTGTACGGGATACTGTGTAAAGCGTTGAACGCCCATCTGCATAATACGAGCTTCATCGCCTTCTGCGAAAGAAGCTAATGCATCCGTTGCATTTTTTCGCATTCTGAACTGTGCATCGTGGAAATAGGTTTTTAGAATTGCCTGGTAGATTTCACTTTTTTCGTGTTGCATTCCTACCTTTTTCAATCTGAGCCAAAGACTTTCACTCACATATAGATCGATCATCATGTCGGCCACATTCATTAGAATTTCTTGCTCCTGTTTCAGGTCGTGCTTGCCATCCATTTGGTACTTTGCTGCAGCTCCGGCTACCATCAAAACGAGTTTCTTAAAGTCATTTAATGCTTTCGCCTCTCTCTCCATAGGGCCATCACCCACAGATTCCATAGAAGGCATTTTGCTTAATTCTTTCTGAACTTCCCATGCCGGACCTACGATGTCTAGCTCGCCTTTCATGGCCTTTTTAAGTATCATATTGATCATCAACATGCGATTGATCTCATTCGTACCCTCGTAAATACGATTAATACGCGCATCTCTATAAGCCATAGCTGCAGGATATTCTTCTGAGAAACCATTCCCGCCGTAAATTTGAACCATTTCATCGATTACATAATCTAGAGATTCTGATCCAGCTACTTTTAGAATTGCACATTCGACACTATACTCTTCAGCTGATTTTCTTAGTGCATCTTCAAATGATACCCCGTCACTCGCTAATTCTGACTTTAAATCGGCAATAGAATCTGACAATCTATATACTGCAGATTCTAGTGCAAAAGTTTGAATGCTTTGTTCCGCTAATTTGTACTGTATGGCACCAAATGAGGATATAGACTGGCCAAACTGGATGCGCTCATTCGCATATTTTACTGAATTTCTAATTGCCTCTTTTTGTCCTCCACAACTTAAAATACCCAGCTTGAAGCGACCCATATTGAGTACATTGAAAGCAATTAAATGGCCTTTGCCTATTTCACCGAGTATGTTTTCTTTGGGTACGGGTGTGTTCTCAAAAAACACTTGTCGCGTAGAAGATCCTTTTATACCCATTTTATCTTCTTCCTCTCCAAGTGTAATGCCTTGGCTTTTGGCGTCCACGATAAACCCTGTAAATTGCTCACCGTCGATTTTTGCAAATACAATGAAAAGATCCGCAAAACCTGCATTTGAAATCCACATTTTTTGTCCATTTAATAAATAATGTGTTCCCACATCATTTATTACAGCTTGTGTTTTTCCCGATAGCGCATCCGATCCTGCTTCAGGTTCTGTGAGGCAATAGGAGGCCGTAATTTCTCCATTGCACATGCTGGGTAAATACTTCTTCTTTTGTTCTTCTGTTCCAAAATAAAGAATGGGTAGCATTCCGATTCCAGTATGCGCAGCAAATGAGGTGTTAAAGGAACCGCCTGCTCGTCCTAATTCTTCGAGTAATACAGTAACGGTATGGGTATCCATTTCCATTCCACCATATTCTTCTGGAATATGTGCTCCAAGGAGGCCTAAGTTAGCCGCCTTACTCAAGAGTTCTTTTTGATGTTCAATGTGGTTTGCTTTATCTCCCACTTCTCTTTTAACAAAATCTTCTACGGTCTGCTGAATCATGCGCTGCTCCTCACTTAAGTCCTCTGGAGTAAAAACAGATTCGACAATTTGGTCTTGTATTAGAAACTCGCCTCCTCTTAGCGCTTTACCTTTTGCCTCTTTAGTTGCCATAAATTTGGAATTTTAATTTTAAATGGTGTTGAAACCAAATGTTATTTTGGCTCCAATTTTGTTTTACTATTCTTATTTGAAAGGTAATAAAAAAATACAAAAAAGTCAACTGGTATTTGGGTTGAAATAAATGATTTATCTTGTTTTCCGATATTGAAACATCAGTTTTAAAACATCATTTTGTTTCATGTAAAGGGCTATCTAGCAGTAGATTGACTCTCCGATTTGGCCTGGGCTACTATTTGTATATATATCGTTGAAGGGTGTATTATAAGATAAATTCAATGGGCAAATAATATTTGGGTGAGTTTTAATCTACTTCTTCATCGATAATTTCATATTCTTGATAATCCAGTTCTTCGCGAGTTCCACTAAAAGGATTTCTCCCATTTCTATTCGAGGACTGAACACCTTTCAAAAATAAAGCTCTGTAAAGTAGTATGAATAGAAGGAACGGAAATCCGACAATGCTTAATAAAGACCAGGTAATTCCCGTGAGCATGTTTCGCTGGAATTTCCTCTTTAACCAGCGGCCATAAGCAATATAAGATTTATAATCAATGAATAATATAGAAATCGCTAAAACAGGAGCTACATAAAGCATAATATAATATAGCCCTTTCATGACGTAGAATAATCCAATCATAAAAGCCGCAAATAAGAGGAGTACGATAATTAAATTAAAAGTCCCCACTTCTTTATTGCGAGATACCATAGTGTTTTATTTTGTTGTAGTTGTATTTATAATAACGAAAAAAAAGCTAAAGTATTTTTAAGCTGAGGCTTTAGCTTTAGATAAAAACTGATTTTCATATAGATCTTTATACCATCCATTTTCAATTTGGAGCAGTTCTTCCGGACTACCGAATTCTTTTATTCTGCCTTGATGGAGAACAAGTATTTTATCTGCATGTCGAATTGTGGAAAGTCTATGCGCAATAATGATGGATGTTCTTTTTTTTATCAAAGTCTCTATTGCGTGCTGAATTATTGCCTCAGTTTCGGTATCAATAGAGCTAGTTGCTTCGTCAAGTATGAGGATATTGGGTTTAAAGATTAAAGCTCGAACAAAAGAGATGAGCTGTCTTTGCCCCATAGATAAATTATTTCCGCGTTCACTTATCCAAAAATCATATTTATCTGGTAGATCATCAAAGAATTCATGTGCTCCAATTAGTTTTGAAGCTTCTATGACTTCTTCTTTGGTAATAGAGGGATCTTTCAAGCTGATATTATCAAATAAAGTTCCAGAAAATAAGAAGACATCTTGAAGTACGATTGCTAAATGTCGTCTTAAGTTGTTTAACTTATATTTTTGAATGGGATCTCCATCGATTGAAATTCGCCCCTTATTAACATCGTAAAATCGATTAATAAGATTAATAATTGTGGTTTTTCCAGAGCCTGTGCTTCCTACAATTGCAAGAGTTTCTCCGGGTTCTACTGTGAAATCAATATCCTTTAGTATTAGGTTTTCATCGTCATAGGAAAAATAAACGTGATCAAATTCAATTTTTCCTTCAATGTTTTCCTTCTCAATTTGGCCTGCATCTGTTATCATCTCGTCATTATCCAGTACATTGAAAACTCGATGCGCAGCTACCAAGCCCATTTGAAGTGTATTAAAGCGATCTGCCAACATACGCATCGGGCGAAACAGCATGTTGATATAAATGGGAAATGCCACGAGAACACCGAGGGTAATATCTTCTTGTAATACGCTTTTAGCTCCATACCAAACTAATAAACCCAAAGCTGCTGCGGATACAATCTCAACAAAGGGAAAAAATAGAGCGTAGTAAAAAATAGATTTTAAATTAGCTTCTGTATAATCTCTGTTTATTGTCTTAAACTTTTCAGCCTCCTGTTCTTCTGCATTAAAAATTTGAACCACTCGCATGCCTGAAATTCGCTCCTGTAAAAACGAATTCATTTTTGAAATTTGATTTCTGACGCGTTGATAGGAGATCTTTACCCCTTCTTTAAAGTAATATGTTCCTATCCAGAGCACAGGGAGAGTGGTAAGCACGACTAAGGTGAGCTGCCATGAGGTGTAAAACATTATACCTAAAACAGCGAAGATGCTCAACACATCTGCCACTATTGTGATCACTCCCTGTGAGAAAGTCTGATTTATAGTTTCAATATCGTTGATTGTCCGCGTTGTGCTTTGTCCAATAGGCGTTCGATCGAAATAATTTAACTTTAATCTCACGAGGTGATTAAAAACTCGTTTTCTCAGGTCTCGGATAATCGATTGACCTAAAAAGTTCGTACTATAAATAAAGCCATAGCGCATAAAGGCCTCAACAAAAAGAATAACAAATAATAAGCCCGTCATAAAAATCAAACCATCATAATCACTCTGAATAATCTGGTTATCAACCATGTGGTTGATCAAGTAAGGTCTCAAAACACCTACTGGAGCAAGTAATACTGCCAAAACACCAGCAAGTATGAAGATTATTCTATAGGGAGCTGCTTGAGCAATTAATCGCACAAAAGTTCCAAATCGGAATCCTTTTTTATCGTCTGCCATAGGTTCTTAACGTCTAGATAGCAAAGTTAGTTGAATATTTTAAGTGATATCCTGAAATGAGAAGAGAATCGAAACTACACGTTTGTATTTTATCTATTTTTAATCTCAATCTCAAGTTGGGAGTCTCGAAGTACTGGCGATAATTTTCTTTTCCATCTTTAAATTTTAATTACTTTTTAGGGGTACTCATTTCAGGTCTATTGACATATTTTTCTTTTATCTTAGCCTTCAAATTAGTTGCTCATATTTTGATCACATCTACCAGCAAGTTTTGCTTTATTGTTCCATGCTATAACGAAGCCAATCGCTTCGATTTGCTTCGTACCGCGTTTGAGGATTTTGATAAAAACTGGGATGAAGATTTTGATTTAATTTTGGTAGACGACGGCAGCTCTGATAAAACTTATGAGATGATGCAAGAGTGGTCTGAAAAGCGTCCCCTCCAGCACGGTCACATAGAATGTATTTTACTGTCCACTAACCAAGGCAAGGGGCGGGCATTACAAAAAGGTGTTTTACATTCAAATGCAGATTGGTTGTTGACTTTAGATGCAGATATGGCTACTATGCCCCACCAGCTGATCTCTTGGTTGGAATCCGGATTGGAATTAAATACGGATAAGGTCTATATTGGATCGCGAGTTCATAGTGAGTCAGTAATTGAGGCGAAATGGATACGTAAAATAACTGGTGGGCTTTACAATTTAGTAACTCGACTTTTCACTCCCATCCGCGAAGGTGATACCCAATGTGGATTCAAACTATATCCTGCTCAATTAGGAAAAAAGGTCTTTAGTCAACTTTTAACACCTGGGTGGGCGCATGATATTGAGGTGCTGTCACGGGCAGTGATGGAGGGTGGAAAAATAGTGAGTATGCCTGTGGTTTGGGTGCATCGCGATGGAGCAAAAATTAGTGTACTTAAGGATGGTCTGCGCATGTTTGTAGAAACGGTGCAGATCGGTAGAATGATTCAAAATGAATACAAATCATAATATTTCATGAATAGACGACTGACAAATATTTTACGGTTTTTTCTAGATGAATGTTTGCCTCCCATAATCCGGGATAATAAATACTTCATGTATCCCTTATTATATATTTGGTTCAAGGGAAAAAACATTCGAGCTATCATGGAATTCAAGCGAGAGGTTTGGACCATGTCTCATGATGAATTTGTAGAGTTTTACAATCAGCGAGACTCTATGGCCAAGGACCGACCGACTGATTTATCAGAGCAAAGCATTGAGCATATGTTGTCTCGCTTTGACCAAGACGCTAAGACGCTTTTGGATGTGGGATGTGGCAATGGGTATTGGTTGAATAAGGTTCACAAGGCTTATCCTCAAATGAAATTAACGGGGTGCGATGTGTTTGATGCTAAGCCCTTTAATGAAGCGGAGATTAATTATCAAACTGGGAATATAGAGGGATTGCCTTTTTCTGACAATTCATTTGATATCGTTAGTTGCCATCATGTGTTGGAGCATGTTGTCGATTTGAAAACATCGATTGAAGAGCTGAAACGGGTAGCTCGAAAACAGGTTTTTGTTGTGGTTCCTAAACAGCGGTATTATTACTATACATTTGACGAGCATGTTCGATTTTTCCCTTACAAAGAATTATTAGAGTTTCATATGGGGATGGACCGTCACGACTGTAAAGAAGTTTGGGGTGATTTTGTCTATATTGGCCTTCCTGCTTCCTAGGGACTAAATTTCATATATGCCCCTCATCCGCAAAGGAGAAATAGCTGTCTCCGGCAATAATTATGTGGTCTAATACCCTTATATCTAAGAGTTTTCCTGCTTTTACGGTCTTTCGGGTAATATGAATATCGGCATCGCTGGGTCTATTGTTTCCCGAGGGGTGATTATGCGCTAGTATGAGTGCACTCACATTATGCTGCAGAGCTTTGTTGAATATTATTCTAGAATCGACTACGGTGCCGGATATTCCACCCTGGGAAACACATTCTTGCGCAACTACTTTATTTGCCTGATTGAGGAAGAGTACCCAAAATTCTTCTCGGTTTAGATCTCTGAGCGCCGGCCTAATTATTTTGACCACATCTGTACTACTTTTTATTTGGGGTTTTACGGCAAAGGTGGCTATTTCTCTACGTCGGCCAAGTTCCATGGCAGCACTAAGGGTAATGGCTTTCGCCGGGCCAATTCCTTTGAAGCGAGTATAATCTGCTACACAGAGTCTACTAAGTTCTGCGAGGTTTCCATCTACGGAATTAAGAATTTCCCGGGCGAGTTGAACGACATTTAGTCCACGACTGCCTGAGCCCAACAAAAGAGCAAGTAGCTCGGCATCAGTGCATGCACGGGCTCCATTCTGGCTTAGTTTCTCTCTCGGTCGGTCTTGGATGGCCCAGGATTTAATGGCTTGGGTTTTATACTTCACAGCTCTTATTTACCTTGAGTGTACAGTGGCTGTTGAAATGTTCCAGTTTCTCAATCTTAATTCCCGTAAGCGCTGCGCAGCAGGCCCGGCCGCAGGAAGGGAGAATGAGCCCTTGTGCCCCAATGCATTGAGGCGCAAGGGCGAAGGGCCGATCCGCCGGCTGGCGGAGAGCTGCGAAGCATAGCGACCGCACCCCATCGCGGTAGATCAAGCTATTGGGATATGGAATAGGGGCGTGGATACGGCCTAAAAACGAAAAGAAAATTTGTGGAAAGCGCTATGGCATTAATATTTTGGCAGGGCTTGCTTTAGGTCTTGAAGCAGGTCGTCGATGTGTTCCACACCAATACTCAAGCGTATAAGGCTATCGGTAAGACCTACAGCTATGCGTTCATCTCTGGGAATGGATGCGTGGGTCATGGTGGCGGGATGTCCAATTAGAGATTCAACGCCACCTAGAGATTCGGCAAGAGAAAAATATTTCGTCTTGTTCATAATATGGCTAGCGGCTTCCATTGTGTCTTGTTTCAAATCAAAGGAAACCATGCCACCAAAATCTCTCATTTGTTGTTTTGCAATATGGTGATTGGGGTGATCTGAAAATCCGGGATAAAGGACATGATCAATTGCGGTGTGATCACGGAGCATATATGCAATGGCTCTTGCATTTTCGCAGGCGCGCTGAACGCGAAGATGTAAGGTCTTGATGCCCCGTAAAGCAAGAAAACAGTCTTGTGGGCCCGGAATGGCACCAACTGAATTTTGGATATGTTTTATTGCTTTAAAGTCGGATTCGTGCTTACATACAACTAATCCAAGGACCAGGTCGGAGTGTCCGCCAATATATTTCGTTGCTGAGTGCATAACCATGTCTGCACCCATATCTATTGGGGTTTGCAAGTATGGTGAAGAAAAGGTATTATCTACACAAGTTTTAATTCCTTTTTTTTGAGCGAACTCACAAATTGATGCAATGTCGATTATTTTTAGCGTCGGATTTGTGGGTGTTTCTATCCAAATGAGCTTGGTGTTTTCTCTGATTTCCGATTGAACGTTTTCGGCTTTTTCCATAGAGATAAATCGAAACCTTATTCCCATAGGCTCAAAAACTGTCCGCATAAGTCGATACGATCCTCCGTATAAATCGCTTGTAGAGAGAACTTCATCGCCGGGTTTTAGCAGCCTGAGTATGGCATCAATTCCTGCCAGTCCACTACCAAAAGCAATACCACCGAATCCTTTTTCGAGTTCAGCTATATTTTTTTCGAGTGTTTCCCGCGTTGGATTCTGAGACCTTGAATATTCAAATCCTTTATGTTCGCCGGGTGCATCCTGAACATAGGTAGACGTTTGATATATAGGCGTCATAATCGCTCCGGTAGCGGGATCCGGAGTTATGCCAGCATGGATTGTTTTTGTTTCAAACTTCATAAGTGAATTTTTCCCATTTCAGAGAGACCAGCGCTATTTTCTATTCATTAGACTGAGAGCTGCCGAATGAATATGTTGCGGGCTAAGACCGTATTTTTCGAGAAGATCGGTTGGTTTTCCGCTTTCTCCGAAGGTATCTTGGGTTGCGATGAAACGCATAGGAGTCGGCTGATGAATAGCGAGATACTGTGCTGCCATGTCGCCTAGTCCTCCAAAGCGGTTATGTTCTTCAACACTTACGAGCGCCTTTGTTTTTTTAGTGGATTCTAATAGGAGTTCGTAGTCAAAGGGTTTTATGGTATGAAAGTTTAAAACTTCAGCATCTACACCTTCTTTTTCCAGGCTTCGTGCTGCTTCCAGTGCATACCATGTCATATGTCCGGTGGCGAGCAGAGTTACATCTGAGCCACTTTTTAATAGCTGGCCTTTACCAATTTCAAATGGCATATCCTCGGGAATAAAAACAGGCCATCCTGGGCGTCCAAAACGTAAATATACGGGTCCATTATGTTCTGCTATGGCTATGGTAGCTGCTTTTGTTTGTTGGTAATCACAAGGATTAATGACCGTCATACCCGGGAGCATTTTCATCATGCCGATGTCCTCCAGAATTTGATGTGTAGCACCATCCTCCCCCAATGTCAAGCCTGCATGTGAAGCACAGATTTTAACATTTTTATTTGAATATGCGATGGATTGGCGAATTTGATCGTAGACGCGTCCGGTGGAGAAATTGGCAAAAGTTCCAGTAAATGGAATTTTACCCGATGTCGCAAGACCAGCCGCAATTCCCATCATATTGGCTTCTGCGATTCCGACCTGAATAAAGCGTTCTGGAAAATCTTTTTTGAAGGCTTGCATTTTCAGTGAGCCTAATAGGTCTGCGCAGAGTGCAACAACGCGGTCATTATTTTTTCCTAATTCGTGCAGGCCAGCTCCGAAACCTTCGCGGGTAGCTTTTTTATCGTATGGTTGAAACGTATCCCAGCTCATATTTTTATTTGTTTTCGTTTATTGAATAATCACCGATTGTTTCCGGCAATTGTTTCAAGGCGTCTTGAAGTTGTTGGTCGTTTGGAGCAATACCGTGCCATTCATGCGTACCGGCCATAAAATCAACTCCTGCCCCCATTTCTGTTTTCATGAGTAAAACCTGGGGCATGCCCTGCCCAGTTTTATTTTTTGCCTGGTGGAGTGTTTGAACGACCTCATTCATATTGTTGCCATCGAAGACTGTAACATCCCAACCGAAAGCTTTCCATTTAGCTTCTAGATCACCTAAACTTATGACATCGTCATTTGCTCCGTCAATTTGTTGGCCATTCCAATCTACAGTAAGTATGAGATTGTCTAATTTGTAATGTGGTGCAAACATGGCTGCTTCCCATATTTGTCCTTCTTGTAATTCTCCATCGCCGCAAAGAACCCAGATTAATTTTGGGTCATTGTTCATTTTCTTAGCAAGAGCCGCACCAATGGCGACACTAGGTCCCTGACCTAAGGAACCAGATGCTACTCTAACACCAGGAAGACCTTCGTGGGTAGTAGGGTGTCCTTGCAATCTTGAATCTATCATTCGGAAAGTTGCCAATTCAGATACGGGAAAATATCCGGATCTGGCGAGTGTGGCATACCAGACGGGAGAAATATGTCCATTGGATAAGAAGAACATATCTTCTTTATGGCCATTCATTTGAAAATTGGGATTGTGGTCCATTATTTCAAAATAGAGGGCAGTAAAAAAGTCTGCACATCCCAGAGATCCACCGGGGTGACCGGACTGGGCTTTGTGAACCATTCTCACAATATCTCTTCTAATTTGACTGGCGGTTTGCTCTAGTTGGTTGGTTTGAGGCATGCGTTTATCAGTTTGGTCGTAAAAATAAAAAAAAGGCAATCCGCTACTTAGCAGATTGCCTTTTATTATTCCATGAAAAATGGATTAGTTTACTGCTTCAGATAAGCCTTTTCCAGCTTTGAATTTAGCAACGTTACGCGCTTTGATTTGGATTTCTTCCCCTGTCTGAGGATTTCTTCCTTTTCTAGCTGCACGTTTAGAAACAGAAAACGTTCCAAAACCAGGGATAGAAACTTTATCACCGCCTTTCAAGCTATTTTCAACTGAGTTCAATGTAGCTTCTAGGGCTTTACCTGCATCTGCTTTTGTCAAGTCAGCATGCTTAGCAATACTGTCGATTAATTCTCCTTTGTTCATTCGTTTCGTATTTTATTTGTAAATTGAATTCGATGCAAAAGTGTAGTTTAGATTTGACATTTCCAACCTTTTTGGGCTTTATTTTAGCTAAAGTCCTTATTGGTAGTGGGTTTCAGCTCTTTTTATGTGTTTTTTGTCATCTTTAACAAACTGTAAATCAATAAATTACAAAAAGTTAAAACCAATTTATGAAACGAATGAGTTTTTCACTTGCCAAACAGCTTTCATTCCTGTTTTTACTGGGATTTGGCCTTTTTTTAGGGACTACAGCTAGTTCGTGCTCTCCAAAATCGGGTTGCAAAGCAACTGAAGACATGGGGCCGCCTGTTGATAAAGATGGAGGACTATCCAGGAAAAAGGGACGTACCAAGCTTTTTAAGGACTAAATTTTTTGGTTTTTCTTTGAATGTATTGAGCCACTTCGTTGGTCCACCATAGAAAGAGAAACAGGAATAATCCTGGAAAGACCACTAACCACCAGGCTTGAAAATATTGTCTGGCATCACTCAATAATCGTCCCCACGATTGAGTTTCTACTCCGAGGCCAAATCCTAAAAAGGTAAGTGTAGCTTCAATGCTTACAGCGCTGGCTACTGCAAAAGCAGCGTGAATACTTATCGGAACAACAACAAGATTAAGTAGTTGAGAGCTTATGATCCAATAATCTGACATTTTTAAGTCTCTGAGTGATTTTACCCAAGCGCTATTCGTCCACGGAGTCATTTCAGCCCGAATTAATCTGGCGAAGGTAGGCCAGCGGAAAAATGCTATAAGTAAGGACATAGAACCTATAGTCCAGTTTTCTACAGTTGCCGCCCAGGCGAGCAGTACAAATAGTGCAGGCAAACTATCAAAAAGCTCTATACTTTTGGTTACAAATTGATTGATGGGAACTTTTACACCTTTATGGGTATTGCCGAGAAGGAGTATAGATGAGAGCAGGATTAGTAGCAGAGATCCACCGAGCACAGATGATATTATGTTGAAATACATCATATAGCTCATTGTGAAAATTAAGACTAATATGAATAATCCCACCCAAGGGGAAATCCGAAGTCTGGTATCTCCATAGTATGCTGCGAGAATTCCGAGAAGACCACCTATTATTAGTGAGAAAAAAACACTTATTACTCCAATGAACAGGGCGTATCTGGTTCCATATATTATTCCAGCAAGTACATCTCGGGATTGACTGTCAGTGCCCAACCAGTGTGTTCCTGTTTTTTCATGACTTAGTGGAGGTTGTAAATACAAGCTTTCTTTCGATAGTGTATTTGCATCAAAGCCAATGACCGGGGGAAGGATTGTTTTAGCGCTATCAGGTATAGGTTTTTGAGTTTTGCCGATCCAATCTGCACAAACTCCACACTTCCAATTGTCATCATAGCTGTAAACAATTGGATTTTCATTAGCTATGAATTCTGCTCCTACTGCTAAAAGGAAGAAGAACCCACCGACTAGAAGAAGAAATCTCTTTTCACCCTTCATTTCTCTATCCAATTTATGCGAGGGTCTAAATATTGACTCAAGAGGTCGGCTCCCCATCGACCCACCCATGCAAAAACACCGATGATCAGGATGATATTAAAAACAACGGGCCAGTCATTTTCCTGCAGTGCGCCCCATATTAATCGCCCCATTCCAGGAATATTAAATAGGACTTCAATGACTAGCGATCCGGAAACTAGTGCTGGGAAAGCAGCTCCTAACAATGTAATGATGGGTATGATTGCATTTGGTAGGGCATAGTGAAAAAGAATCCACTTATTAGGTAAACCTCGATGTTTGGCTAGTTTAATATATGGTTTTTGCCATTCACTTTTGAGGCTATCTTCAAACATACGACTTAGATATCCAAAGCTGCTTAGCCAAATACACAAAAGCGGTAATAAAAAATGCGAAAAATCGAGGTGAGTTTCAATTCCAGAAGGTAAAGGAAATATTCCAGAAGGAGCCGTGAGAAAAGCTATCGCCAGAGCAGCCAACCAGAACAAGGGCATAACATAAAGTAAGTATGCTATTTGTCGACTTAGTTTTACCCAAAGCGTATTTTTGGATCTAGCCCACCAGCTTCCCATGCCCAAAGCTGTAAAAAAAAGAATTATAATGGCACAGCCATTTAGTATCATCGTGTAAGGAAGAGCAGAAAAAATCTTGTCTGATACGGCCTGCCCATCAATTTCAGATTGCCCCCAATCCCCAATCAGAAAATTTTTTGCCGTCAAATGCCATTGATTTTGAGTGCCATGCCAATAAAACCGGGGTAATCCCAGAGAAGCTTTTCGGGAAGTTAAGCTATCCGTAATTGTAGGTAGTGCAAGTTGTTTTTCTTTCGCTAAACTGATGTTTTTTTCCAACTCTTTTCTAGAACTGCTGAGTAATAAGTTGATTAGAATTCTCGATTGGCCAAGTTCAGAAGTATTTAATCGTTCAACAATTTGGTTTCTCCATGTGAGCAATAGCTCTCCTGGAATTCGGTCTTTCAATAAACCTTTGAAGGCCTCTCTTTCCCGCAAGGGCAGGATAGGATGTATTAGTGATGGATAATGCGGTGGTCGCACAGAAAAATAAAAAGAGGGTATATCGAACTGCTGTTTTTTTCCATATTTAACTGTTTGAGTTCGTTTGCTGGTGGGCGAGCTTAAGTCGGCAAATCCCATTTCATTTTGCTCATCTGGAAAGGCTGCATGCTCACTTTTGATAAAGAAGGCAATACTGAGAATAAAAAATAGGCTCAGAAAAAGACTAGCTATAATTTTTATTCCTTTAGTTAGGATGCGGTAGATCGTCATGATTCGAAATTTCTACAGCATTTTCAAAATATCCGGGTTTCATGGCTGTTAGAGGTAGGTTCAGATGTTTTGGAGTAATAAGCGGCTGCAGGGGAGCCGCAAGATAAAGCACGGGCTGAGACTGATTTACGAGCTGCTGAAATTTAATATAATCAGGGAAAGCCTTTTGAGGTGCGGCTTGATTTCTGATTCGTTCAATTACGGCATCTGAGGAGTCGGATCCGAAGCGTGTGTAATTACTGCCTCCACCTCCAATATTGTCTGTATGCCAGGTTTGATAAGGGTCGTAAGGAAAGGGGGAGGATCGAATAGATAGTGGAGTCATTTGGTAGTCCCCTGTTTTCATTTTTTGAAGGATATTTCTGAATGACAGGGTCTTGATTTTAATATCGATTCCTGCTAGTTTTCCAGTTTCTCTTAATTTGAGTGCTATAGATTGGCTAAGTGCAGACCCCGTTATTAGCAGTTCAATTTCTAGAGGGTGTAAATTGCCTTGCGCATCTCTTTTTTCTCTGATTCCTGATTCTTTTAGGTCTAACCATCCATTCTCTTCTAGAATTAGTGCTGCTTGCTCAGGATCAAAGGAAGGTGCTTTGATGGTGGAGTCGAAAAAAGGTTTAGCTGGATGAATTGGTGAGCGCGCGCGGCTCCCATAACCCAATAGTACATCATCTATAAATTGGTTGATATCTATGAGGTGAGCTAATGCTTTTCGTACAGCAATGTCCTTCAGCACTTTATCATGAGTATTGAGAAGAATGACATATTGATTTAGCACATTTGAAAACTGGACGTTAAATTCTTTCGTTAGTGCATCATCCTCTATGAATTCTTTCACCTGAAGGGGATTGAGTCCGCTAATAATGTCCACCTTACCAGACTTTAGTAGCTGAATGGCTGTTGACTCATCGGGTACTATTTGGTAATAAATATTATTTGGCTTAGCATCCAAAATTGGATTGTCAGAAGGGTGGTCTTCACCCCACCAATTAGGTTTCTTTTTAAGATGAACAAATCTTCCAGTTTCCCAGGCTTGAAGTGAATAGGGTCCACTTCCGTGAATTTCATAGCGACTAAGTTCAGCGGATTTCATTTTTTCCGCCCATTTGGCAATAGGTTCAGGTGCGGTTTCCATACTTTTTAAGGTATTGAGGGCATAGTCATTTAAGATATTGTCTGGATCATAGTGGTAGGCCGGTAAAATACTAAGGCTACTTGTTGCTGGAAGCGCAAGGATATAGGATTCAGATAAGTGGAGGGAAAAGGATAAACTGTCAATAGGAGAATAAGTAACCGAATCCACCATGTCAAAGTAAGCTCTGAGGTTACTTTCTTCCATGCCAGGAGCAAATATGGATTTAATCGTAAAGTCGACATCTCTGACAGTAATCGCAGAACTATCTGGCCACCTTAAATTAGGCCTCAATATAAAGTCAATCTGAAGGCCCCCTGATTCTTTTTCCTGAATTCCTGGTAGTTCTTCAACGAGTATGGGCTCTAAAGTAAATGTGATAGGATCCGGGGCCATTAGAGGCAGGAATATTCTCGATTCTATATGTTGGCTTATTCCTGTTTTAGATAAAATCGGATGAAGTCTGTCGGGCTCCTGCTGAATCCGCACACTTACTGACTCTAATGATACCGACTCTTGTTTGGAGTTTGAGCACGAAAAAAAAACAAGAATATAAAAAGCCGATAGAAAGTATAAAAAAAGTGATTTCCTCATATCCTAAAATTACTTATTTTATTTGGTAACCAAAAGTTTTATGTTTAGGTATGTAGTTGGTCTGAATTGATGTTTTAGGTTTGGGTATAGGTATTTCGAAAACAGATCGAACTAAGCAGCCCATTAATAAGTTAGATAAATATGAGTAAAAAGATAATAATAGCTGGCGGAAGTGGTATGATTGGCCGATCCTTAACTACCTATCTATTGGAAAGGGGGCATAGAGTGGAGTGGTTGAGCCACTCGGGCAGCGAGGGGCCTGTGCCAGTTCATTCGTGGAATCCAAGTGAAAAGCAGGTTCCCAATGATGTGATCCGGTCTGCAAATGTGATTGTTAATTTGGCTGGAGCGGGCATTGCTGATAAGCGTTGGACGTCTTCACGAAAGAGAGTTTTACGGTCTTCCAGGATAGATGGTAATCTAGCCTTGGCTCAATTGCTAGCTCAGGATAGGGGTAGGGTAGAATCCTTTATATCTTCTGCCGCGATGGGGATATATGGAGATAGAGGTGACAATTGGTGCAAGGAGACAGATTCAATAAAAGGTGACGACTTTCTCATTGAAATTTGTTCGGATTGGGAAGATTCTATTCGAAAAGTAGAATCTGTAGGTGTGCGAACCGTTTATTTTAGAATAAGTGTTGTTTTGTCTATGAAGGGGGGAGCTTTGCCTAAAATTGCAGGACCTATGAAATTTGGAGTTGCAAGCTATTTTGGTGATGGAAAGCAATATTACTCATGGATTCATATTCATGATATGGTTCGCGCTTTTACGAAAGCCATAGAAAGCTCTGAGATGAATGGGGTATATAATGCTGCTACAAAGCAGCCTCTTCCAATGAAAGAATGGGTAAAAAAACTGGCTGACAGTTCCTCCAAGTCACCGTGGATCGCACCAGTACCTGAATTTGGATTGCGTCTAGCTTTTGGAGAAATGGCTGATGTAATACTAAATAGTGTTCGCTTAGATGTGCAGAAATTAGAGGATACTGGTTTTGAATGGTCTTTCCCTGATATTGCAACTGCTGGGCATCATTTGTTTGCTCAGGAATAAGGGAAGGCACTATTCTTCAAATGCGATAAATTGAGAAGGATCTAAAGACTTTCCGTTATACCAAAGTTCAAAGTGCAGGTGAGGGCCGCTGGTCAGGTGACCTGTATTGCCTATAATAGCAATGGCTTCTCCCGCTACAACAGGTTCGCCGGTTTTTTTAAGCAAAGCGGAATTGTGTTTGTAATAGGAAATTAAATTATCATCGTGCTGTATCCCTATTGTATATCCGGTCTCCATCGTCCAGTCTGCGGAAATCACAATTCCGTTGTCCACCGATTTGATTGGACTTAAGGCTGGAGCGAGAATGTCTATTCCATAGTGTTCTCTGGCGCTCTTAAAAGGAGCGCTAATAACACCCTTCAACGGAGCTATCAGCGTTCTTCCCTGAAGTGTTTTTTTGTTAGATCTAGTACCTGCCATAACTCTAGGAAGTGATAATCCCCTTTTATTGGGCGGTGATACTTTCTGCCGCAGTTGTTCGTCCTCCAGGACACGGTCTACAATTGAAGCCGTATTCAAAGAATCCTGTTCTCCCATTGATACTTCATTTACGTCATCTATGTGATCACCGCTGAGCAGATTTTGCATTTTTTGGATATAAGTCTTATTTTCAACTGCTTCCCTCTCCAGCTGTTTTACTGTTTTTAAAAGATCTACGTAGACCCGATTTTCGTTAATGTCGGCGTAGCCCGGTATTACTCTTTTTAAAGGCGTGAAACTAATAATGGCTGCAGTGGCTGCGACGATAAGAAGGATACCCAAACCACTAAGCAAAAAGAATTGTAGCTTTGAAAAACGGAAGGTTTTTATCTTTTCAAGGTTTTCGTCTTTCAAAAGAATAAGTCGGAAGTTGTCAGCCCAGTTAGAGTTTTTCTTTTTTGTACTCATACATCAGATGCGAAAATATTTATATACAGTTTCGCGTATATTTTTCAAAGTTGTCAAATAAAAAGTAATATCTTTACACTATATAAGCAAAGGTAATACTTTTTAGGCTCAAAACTCGTTTAATGCGGGTACAGTAACTCCAAAATCCTTCAACTATAGAGGCACTATTACAAGATTAAATAGAGAAATACGAATACAATCAGGTCTACTTTAATGTAAGACTGACCAAAAACTTATTTGATGCGTGCCCTTTTAACAATCCTTTCCACAGTTCTGTTACTTGTCTTTATTTCTGCTTGTACAACGACTAAGCGCAAGGGAGAAGTTTCTAAGATTAAGAAGTTTTATCACAACACCACTGCTAAGTACAACGGCTATTTCAATGCAAATGAGTTGATTGATGAGGCGCTGATGCAGTTGGAGTCTAGTTATGAGGATAATTACAATCAGCTCATCCCCATTTACAAATGGAGTGACGCTCCAAACGTCGAACAACAGTATTCAACTTTAGATACGGCCATTAAAAAAGTGTCAGTTGTTGTGTCCCTTCACACCGAGGCGAAGTGGACTGATGATTGTTATTTACTCGCTGGAAAGGCTCATTATATTAAGCGAGATTACGAGGAAGCAGAGCGCACCCTTGAGTATTTAGTTAATGAATTCGATCCGACAAATCCTTCCAGCCGGTTTTGGGAGTTTCGCCAGGATGAAATACGTAAAGAAAAACGGCAAGAGAAAAAGGAGGCCCGTGAGGAGCGCACCGAGCGAAAGAAACAACAGAAAAAAGCGAGGGAAGAAGAACGAAAACAACGGAAAAAGGAAAGAAAGCGTCGAAAACGCGCACGATCTAAAGGTAAAAGAGTAGAAAGAAGTAAAACATCCAAAGAACGCGAATCGGAAGAGTTGGCCAAATTGGGGAAAGAAGTTGAATCTGAAACAAAAGAAGCAGGGAATGCACTTTATGAACCTACCTTTGATTCAGATGAGTATACAAAATGGGGCCATGAACCTGCTTTTAAAGAGGGACAGCTCTGGTTGGCCAAAACTTATATTGCTCGTGATAACTACAACGCGGCTAGGAACCTACTCAAGCGATTATTATACGATGAAAAATTAGATTCAGATATTGCGGAAATTGCGCAAAGCTCAATGGCTGAAATGTTCCTCGAGCAGAGAGAATACGCCCTGGCCATTCCACATTTAGAAAACGCACTGAACTTAGGTGGCAATAGGAATCAGAACGCACGTTATGCATATTTGTTGGCTCAGTTGTATCAGTTGACTGGCAATACCAAAAAATCGGGAACCTACTACGCGGAGGCCGGGAGATTGAGTAATCTGTATGAAATGGAGTTTGCCGCTCAAGTAAACCAAATACTTAATGAGTATTACAATGGTTTAGAACCCAGATCGAATAGTTATGACCGCATTGATAAAATGTTGTCTGATTCAAAGAATTACGAATATGCAGACCAATTGTACTACGCCAAAGCTCAAATTGCTAAGGAGTCGGGCGATATGGATGCTGCGCGAGCCTTTCTTGCGCAGGCCTTAGAGAATAATACAGGGAATAAAACTATTGTTTTAGAGGCATATTATACCCTTGGGTCCTATTATTTTGAGGAGGAAGATTTTAGGAAAGCAAAACTGTATCACGATAGCATTATGGATGTAATGCCCAAGGCTGACCCTAGATATGTTGCGACTCGAAAACGTCATCAGAGTTTAGAAATTATTGATGCACAGCAACAAATACTTGCAGCTAACGATTCGGCATTAATCATTGCTGAAATGACAAGAGCGGAAAGGGCTGCTTTGATCAATAAAAGGAAGCGTGCTTCAGAACGAAAAAAAGAACAGGCAAACCAAGAAAAGTCAAAATCCGCAAGCACAAGTATACCATTGAGTACAGGACCTACAGCCGGAAGTAAACCCTCTTCCTTTTTTGCCTATGATTTACAAAAGGTCCAAAAGGGGTTGTTTGATTTTGAGCGAACCTGGGGAGATCGAGTTTTGCAAGATAATTGGCGGTTTGTTTCAACTGCTGAGTCGCAAAATAAAGATGCGGCCCAAGAGGTAGCTGTTGAAAAAGAACAAGAAAAGTCTAATGCACCAGCTGGAGAACTTGCTGATGAGGATTTACTGGGTAAATATCCGAAAACACAAGTAGAAAAGGCCGCTGTTCGTCAGGAAATCGTTGATGCCATGTATACTCTAGCTGTTACATATAGGGAGCGCCTTCAACGTCCGGAGTTGGCTGTTCAATTATTGGAGGACCTGGTCCGTCGATTCCCAAGATCCACGAAAGAAATTGAGGCATTGTATTCCTTAATCTTAGCCTATGGTGAAATGGGTAATAAAGATAAAGAGGAAGAGTATCGCAATCTTCTTATAGATCGTTATCCCCAGTCCAAGTTTGCGAAGATTGTTCAAGACCCTGACTTTATCAATACGCTACAAGAAGAGGAACAAAAATTAGAGAACCATTATCGCAAAGCTTATCTCTCATTCGAAAGTGGTAATTATGAGCGAGCAAGAAGTTTGTCGGAACAGGGGCTCCGGATGAATGTTTCCGATGAGAGCTATATGCCTAAATTCATGATGATTAAGGCGATGACAGCAGGGAAGCTTCAAGGACGAGAAGCTTATACACGAGAACTCACAAATCTAGTAAAAACCTATGAGCGGTCTGATGAGGCAGCAAGAGCTCGTGAAATCATTCGGTTTCTCGGAGGCTCGGGAACTGCTTTCGTTCAAACAGAGGGACAAATGGGGGATTTTAAATTAGATGATGATAAGATCCATTATGTTCTTGCGGTTTTATACAATAGTAAAGATCTGGATATGAACCAATGCAAAATTAGTGTTTCCGATTTTAACAGGGAATATTATGATTTAAAGGAGTTGGTCGTGTCCAATATCTTTTTAGACTTAAATTCCGGTATCCCGCTCGTTATCGTACGAACTTTTGAAAACAAGGCCGATGCGATGAAGTACTATCAGACTGTTAAACAACAGGATGAGGACTTTTTACCCGAGAAAGCTAAGTACGATTTATTTGCAGCTACTCAGCGTAATTATCGGGTGATTTTGAAGCAGCGCACCATTGAGGGATATAGACCTTTCTTTGAGGAATATTATCTGCGAACGGATTAGCTTTAGATTTTGTGAGACGGTATAATGGGAGAACTAAGACTGAGTATATCAGTCTTCCTTTGAAGGTGCTGAAGAGGTTTCTACCAAGACATCATTTTTAATTACATTGTCATTGGCTTTTACATGAATTTTTTCGACTATTCCTTCTTCCGTGCTTTTAATTACATTCTCCATTTTCATGGCTTCGAGAACGACTAAGTCCTGCTGCTCTTTCACTGAGTCGCCCTCATTCACCAGGACAGATAAAACCTTTCCTGGCATAGGTGCTTTTATTATTTCGCCATCTCCGGCATTCATTTCATTGATACCAAGCGCTTTTATTTTTCTTTCTAATGGAGTCTCTACTAATACTTTTTGAAGACGGCCGTTGACCCGTACTTTAATTTCTCCCTTCTCTATTTCTAACTGGTCAATTTCAATGTTATAGCTTTGATCTTCATGGATGAGGTGATATTTTCCCGGCTCGATCTCGATCAAATCGAAGCCTTCCAAATCTCCGCTATTTAACTCAAATTCACTTCTATCATTTACGATGAAGTGATATGAAAAGTCAGTATTTGTCATAAATGTTAAGTTTTTGTTGATCGTCCTATTTGAATGAGCGCCCATGCTTCAAATATGGTAAAATAAATATACATCAAAAAAAATGGAAGCACGAACCACTTATTGACAGGTGGGTAGAGTTTTACATATACCACCACGAGCAAGATTGATCCTAACATTTTAAAAGTCATCGTAGATAATACTGCAGATCCAAATAATCCTGGATTTCGATGGTTATATGTTTTGAGTCCAGCTAATACAGCGAGAAGGGCAAACAAAACAAATACCAAAAGACAAACCAGATAGAAAGAGAGATGAGGATAAAATATTGAATTTGAGTAAGCAAACCCCAAAGTAATTAGGCTCAATAAAAAGGGAATACCTAATCCGTAATAATAGTAGATATTATTCATGATCGAATAAGTTCTAGAATGACCTTTGTTAGGTATAGCAGGGTAAAGACCGCAACGAAAATACCTGTCCAAATGGGTTTTGTGGTGGCAAAATATTGATCGAGAAGACTTCCTGCAAAATAACCTAATAAACCGGCACCAATCAAAGAAAAAGCAATATTGGAATAAGTGGCAAAAGCACGGAATTTATCTGTCCGATTTTTCCTTTTGTCTGTTTGGTTTTCCTTTCGGTTTTTCATTTTCTCCCTTATGCTCGGCATTGGAATTCATAGAGCATTGTCCATTTATTACTGCTCCGTTTTCCACAATTAATTTCTGTGTGTAAATATTGCCAGTGATACGTGCAGTAGATTTGAGGGTCAGGATTCCGGAAATTGAGATATTGCCGCGGATTGTTCCTTCAATTATAGCCTCTTTACTGTCAATATTACCTACTACCTGTCCCTTCTCGCCCAAAAGCAGGCGTGCTTCGCAGGTCAAATCACCTTCCAGGTTACCATCGATTCGAGAATCATTCTTTGACAGTATATCACCCGTGATTACTGTACCACTAACAAGAATATTCGTCCCTGAAGATGAGGCTGAGCCATTATTTTTAGCTGAGCTATTATCTTTACTTCCAAACATGTGAATTACTTACTACCTTAAGTTAAGGCATGATTAAAATACCGGGCAATACACACCGCGTCTTTCCGGCCCACAGATGGTGTAAATCATAGAAAATTCAAAGGCACCGTTTCCGTTTGCACCTGTACGTAGTGGTGAAACATTCACATCATAGCTAAAACCGAAGTCGAAATTATTGTATTGAAATCGAGTGGATAAAATGATGGCATCTGCTCCGAGGGAGTAATCCTCAATCATTTCTGCACTCCACTGGTACTGGTTTACTAAACGAATCCATGCACCAAACTGGAAGGATTGATTATCGTAACGCGAGCTTCCAAGTTGAAATCTCATCGATGTTCCACCATTTAGCTGCCAGGAGGGTCCTTGGAAAAATGTAACTAGTCCAGGGACTAAGCTCATGTTTCTATTAACAGGAAACTCACCACCAGCGTGTAAAGTATATCTGCTGTATAGAAACACTTCCTGATCCTCAGTAAAAGACTGATTGGGGCTATTAATATGGTGATACGCACCTCCAGCATAAAAAGAACGATTGTCGCCCCAATTGCTAAACCATAAAATACCAGCCGATAAGTCTCCAAAAAGGAAATTGTTTCGTTCAAAGTTTCCTTCCTCACCACTAGCTATACTTCCATCGAATACGCCATTTATATTTTGATTTCCGTAACGTGCATTTGCAAAATCTATGCTTCGCTGAGCTAAGCCACCATCAACACCTACTACGAGGTAGTGCGCTTGTGATCGTCCACCGCCCAGATATTTCGAGAAGGAACCACTGATTCTACCCTGTAATGTGCTAAAACTAACTTCACCAGCTCTATCCCCCCAAAAAGTAGCCCCCACTCCAAAATAGTCTCTTCTAAAAGCTGTAAACTTTTGATCGTAAGAAACCGAATACGTATTGAAAGCATTTGCTCGAAGAACCGATGCCCATTGGTTTCTGTAGTTGGCTACAAACCGAACATTACAGTTCATGACTCCTGTCATCGCAGGATTTAGATTCAAGGGAGATTGGTAGAATTGGGAAAAATGTATGTCTTGCGCGGAAGACATAAAATTCAAGCCCAAAAGTAGGGGCAATATGAGTAGGAAATATCTAATTCTTTTCATCTGCTTGGTATTCTTCGTGTGTTTCTGTGACAATATACGAACCATTCTTGCTTTTTATAAAAACAACTGAAAAAAAAAAGCATTTATTAGCAAGTGGCGTTGCTTTATTGCTTTTTTATATTCCAACTATTGAATGTTAGAGCAGTTATAAATAATTATCGCTGCCTAGAATTCATAAAGTTATACAATATTTGTAATTCTCAGTATGGAATCAGTCAAAATTCAAAAGAAATGAATTGGTGTATAGATTTTAAGCCACCCCAGGCTTCTTTTTCAATGGGTAGTGCATGTCCTATTTATCTGGCAGGCAGCTGCTTTGCCTTTGAGTGGGGTAATAGACTGAATGCGATTCAATGGCCGGCCGTTTATCACCCACTTCATATAAGCTATCAGGCACAAGCATTGCAGTATCAATTAAAGTATATTTTAGGCTTGGAGAATCTCTGTACGAATCATTGGGTAGAGCTTGAAGGGCGGTGGCGCCATTTAAACTTTCATTCTGCGCTTTCTGATGTCGACCGGGAGGTTGCTGAAAAAAAGCTTAAACTAGCAAAAGACCGAGCAAACGCTGCTCTACAAAAAGCCGAATATGTTATTATAACGCTCGGAACTGCGCGTAGCTATACCTATTTGCCCACGGGTAAAAAGGTTGCAAATTGTCATAAATTACCAAAAACGAACTTTAGCGTGCAGTTGGAGGATGCGGCTGCTATTGAGCGCCAGATTTGTGATATACAGCATATGCTTTCTTCTTTGCCGCGCTTTAGGCAAGCCATTTGGACGGTTAGTCCGGTCCGGCATTTACGCTCGGGTTTAATTGAAAATCAGCGATCTAAAGCTAGGTTGATCACTGCTGTTGAGCAGCTGACGGAGGCTGAAGATAATGCTCACTATTTCCCAGCCTACGAATGGCTCATTGACGTACTTCGCGATTACCGTTTTTATGCTAAAGATCTTACTCATCCTTCAGATCAAGCTGTCGAGTTTATTTTACAGCAGTTTTCTGAGATGTATTTCTCATCTGATGCTCTTCAACTGAGTAAAGAGCTTGAGCAATATTATCGGTTTTGTCAGCATCGGCCAAAACAGGGGTCAAAAGATGCTCATCAGAAGAAAAAAGATGCCATGAAAACTCTATTGGAGAACACTTACCCCCAGCTTCAATTAGATTAAGCGTTGGACTTGTGTGGAGGCGTCAATTTCCCAGTTGCTTTGCGGCCCGATATTGAGATGTATCAAGCCTGGCCGCTTCCCCTTTTCCAATGTGCCCAAAGAATCCTCAAAACCCAAAGCCTTGGCACCGTTGTGGGTAGCCCAAGTCAATAATTCTAAAGTTGACAGATAGGATTTATATTTTCGGAGGGTTTTAATTTCATCTAAAATAGAGAGTTGCCAATTGGACGCCAGGGAGTCGGTCCCCAAAGCAATCACAGCGTTATTTGATAAAAAAGCATCATAATCAGGCAGTTGATTCTCTATATATAAATTAGCATTGGGACAGCTGACCCAATAAACTTCATTGAGTTTCTCCTGAGCGTACTTGATATCTTCTGCATTTGTTTGTGTGTTATGGACTTTGAGCACGGGCATAACAGATGGAATATGATCGAGTGCATAGCGCAAGCTGGTTGATCCGGTAGGCTCAAAATGAGACATATCAAAGCCTGCCGACTCAAAAAAAGTTATGAGTTTGCTTTTTCCGTGCTGGAACATTCGATCTTCGTCTATAAGTTCTTGATTATGTATAGTAAAACGACTTTGAATATCAGCAGACCCGGACAGCAGTCGAAACAATTGAGGCGAAACGGAATAAGGGGCGTGCGGCACGAGGTCTTTATTATCACCCTTTTTCAATTGCAATGTTTGCATAGCGGAAACAGCCTTTTCAAAAGAACTTTCCGACAATGCGCTTTGCATAAAATCAAATACCTCTATAAATGTATAGTACCGCAAATCAGATTTTGATTTTTGCGCAAAGCTGTCCGTCACGTTAGAAATATCACCTACAGCTACAATACCCGCTTGACGCATGTCCCGATCTGCCTTTGAAATGGCAGACTCAATGATATCCGGGCTGGCACCTCGCTGAGAAACAACAGTCTGGATAAAAGGAACTAGACCCGTTCCCGTAGGTATGGCGCCTTTCATATGGGATAGTTCTAAATGGCAATGGGCGTTGATGAAGCCGGGAATAATGGCTCCGGAATAATGCTGAACAGCAGCTGACGGAAATGCATCGACTGTATCTATCTCTAAAATTACTCCCGTTCCGTCTGTGACGATGAGCTGGTTTTCCAGCCATTTTCCCGTTGGCGATAATATTCGGTCAGCACTAAATATGGATTTTTTCATGGATACGCATTTAGGAGAGTAAAGATAAAAGAAGCTCGATGAATAAGGATTTCGGATTGAAGAATACAGCTAAGGAAGCCTCTCTTTTTATTATTTTTTTGGCCGCATCCCTCGAGGGCCTTGCAGGCACCTCGGGGTCGGGTCGTCCAGGGGTTTCGTCCTCGAGATCGCCAAAAGCGATCTCGGGACCCAGCCGACCTTTGGCGGCTGGCCCTTCCCACCCCTTGCGGGGCCTGCGCGCACGGCCCTAAAATAGTTTCTTTCCATAGCACCATATAATCATGTCACCGCTTCGCGGTTTGGGATGCGGGGTTCTTGAGAAAGACGGGATTTGATTGTTTTTTTGTTATTTCTTTCCGCTGTCTGAATCACAGCCCGTCACGTCATAGCGTGAGATTATAAGGATTACTCGGATTACACGGAATAGATTCGGGTGATTTTGAGAGTGTGCGGTTGGGGAATGTTACTACGCCCCTTCAGGGCTTAGAATTGGCTGTTGATGAAACCCAGGCCTTCGGCCTGGGCTAATGTATGGCGCCCTTTCAGGGCTTTTTGCCCAATAGGTATTACGCGCCTTCCAGGTAGGTGCTTATGATATTTTGAGTTTTCATAGTAATCGAAGAAATATGCTTTAGAGCCAATCTTAAATATAATTCAAACCTTTAAGCCCTGAAAGGGCGCATCAAAAAAGCACAGGGCGCAGCCCTGTGTCTAAAGGCCACAATTCAGAAAAGAGGCTGAAATGAGTAAGTAAAATGGTTCTTTCAGCTCAAGTTCACACGTATGCCCTGCAAGGCCTGCCCGCCAGCCGCTTCAGAATAAAGGAAAATTTGAGATATAGATTAAAACGATTCAACGACTAAACAATTCAACGATTAAACATTGTCTTAGCGTGAGGGATAGTAGGGGCTGCGAGCATCGCGAGCGGGTCCCGAGGGACGCCTACGGCGACCTCGAGGACGGAACCCCCGCATAGCCCGACCCCATCCTCGGGATGGGGGCACGCCCTAAAAATAATTAGGATTGACCCAGTAGTTCTTTTAGGGCGAAGCTTCTAAAGTGATCAGCAAAAGAAGTAGTTTTTTGATTTTCAGGGCGAAGGATACGCTGCCAGAGGGATTTGCGATCGTGCAAGCTGTAATCTGAGAATGTGCGGTTTAGAATCGGGAGTACTTCCTGAAAGATATCGTCTGGTATATCCTGAACCCATAACTCTACGGCAGAAAAAAGGGGGTCGTGATATAAAAGAAGCGTCGCGGATCCCGTTAATAGACCTTCAAGCCAGGCGGCGGTTTTTTCAGGCTCATGGGGAGTGGAGAGGTGCCGATGAAATTGGGTTTTGAAATCCTGAGGTGAGATTTGTTCTGCGTCGAGGAGTTGGCGCAATGCCCAGGCCGATAACCGGTGATCCGTGCTTGAGCTGAGGATCATCGCATGCAGTGCATCGAGCCAGGGCTGCTGAATCTTTTCGCGGTGAATGGATCTGATGAAGCTACTATACCGGTCGAGGTCAGTAAATAGATCGCGGCTAAAATCATCATCTAGTTGGCTACATTGGTAGGGGAGAAGGGTGCATATTTTCTCATGCAATTGCTCTGCTAGTTGTCCAACAGTACGTTTATCGAGATCTCTCACATTTCCGTACATAGCTATGCTAAACAGCGATGATGTGGCAGGTACGATATCTAGCAGGTCGTCGGTTGTGGCACTTTGCTTATCCATCTGCCGAATCAGTTCTGGTGTAATTCCCGGTAACTCAGCTAGCAAAACATTTTCCAGATCTTCAATGAGTTTTTTTAGCGTATACTCTGACTTCCATCTTTCTCGAAGTAATTCCCGAGCGAGCGATTCCAACTGACGGCTTTGAGTTCCCCACTGGAAAAGCTGTATTTCGTGATCGATATCCCAGTCGAAAAACCATTGTTCTCGAAACGAACCCCTGTTGCGTTCAGAGTCTCCGCCTTTTTGGGCCCACTGCATATGCATGAGGTGCAATGTATGCAGGAATGCGGAGCACTTTTGGTGTAGTGGTTTTCGAAGGTCGAGTTCCTTGGACGGTGTTTTTTTTGGAGCAGTTTTCGGTGCCCAGTATTTTGACAGACGCAGTGATCGAAGAGACTGCATGAATTCCTTAATAAGTGGAGACGAAATTAAATGGTCAGGTACTGAACCAGACTTATTGCCAATAAGCGCTTGCTGTTGAATGCGTTGAAATGGCGCTTCTTTTCCATGGCAGAGCGTCGCCTGGGCCGATTGTAAAAGTTCATTTTGTCCGGGGAAATTCATTTGTCGGAGGTCGGCAAGTTTTTGACTCATCTCTACAGCGGCCTGAGCTTCTGAAGGAGATACATGAAAACCTTCTTGACGTAGTAATCGAGCTGTTTTTGCCATCCAATGCTGTCCGGCATGTTTTTCAAATTGAAATTGGATATCATATAGAAGTGGAGCATCGACGCCGGCGGCATAGCCTGAAGCACTAGCCAGGCGAGCGTATGAAAACGGAATAAGGGCTGTGGTAGTTGTCTTTTTTCTAAGCCCTTTGAGTTTTTTTTTATCATCTGTAGCGGAGATATCCTCCAATGATGAGAGTGCCGGGCTGTGATAGGCGCCAACAACTGTTACGAGATTTTTGTGCGTTTTGAGATGATTTCGCAATTGCATGCGCATGTATGCTTCGCGAACGGCGTTCAGTTTGCTCGGCGGTCGATCGGATCGGATTTCTGCCATGAGCTCCGTTAAGCGCTGAAAATCATCAAGCGATCGAGTATCGCGTTCAAAGTAGTGATCCCAGAACGACTCAATTCGCTCAAAGCCCGTTTTTTCTAAGATAAGCGACCAGGCATGCGATTCTTCTCCATTTGTTGGTTTTTCATTTATTTGAACCTGTTGGCTATAAGGCAAATCGATGGGATATAATGGAATATTGTTTTTGTGGGCAAACTGTATGACTTGCCATTCCGGCGAGAAGGAGGCAAGTGGGAGCAGTGAAATTTGTTTGGGATTGGCTTTTAGATATTGAATTTGAGCAATGGGAGGTACCACTTCCTCATGAGAAATATGCTGAATGGTATCTTGGCTTCCGTCCGGCCACTCCAATGCAATGGCGTCCGGTTGCAGTGATCGGAGTTGCTCCATAACAGATCGAGCCGATCCCGGTCCGTGGTGGCGGATGCCGAGTATGATATGTTGGGTGCTCGGGACAGTCATGAATGGTGTCCTATTTGATCGGCACAAGCTTTGTACCAATCTTTCCAGTCTTCTCTATTCTTCAGCACGCGTTCGATATATTCATTCCATGCTTTCTGATCTCGATCGCTGTGTTTGATGACGGTTCCGCTCATGGCAAGGCTAAGACTTTCGGGGGTAATTTCACCATCCAGGAAATTATCTCCATAGGCGATGGCTGATTGGATGACAGCAATGGCCTCAGCTGCGGATAGAGTAGATTGTGGTGGCGGGAATCGCTTTTCACCATCTGCTGTGACTCCACTGCGCAATTCGCGAAACATCTGAACAAGTTTTTCGATGTCCCGCTTCATTTTTTGGGTATGCTTTTTAGATTTTTTTGCTGGCACGGGTATACCAGCCAATACAATTTTCACTTCCTCCTCCAGGCTGTTTGGAAGGGGCATATGAATAGTATTTAATCGGCGTTGCAATGCGGCTGACAGTTCATTTACTCCGCGGTCTTTCTCATTAGCTGTAGCGATGAGATTAAATCCCTCGACCGCAGAAATGGACGTATTTAATTCGGGAATAGGCAGGGATTTTTCGGATAGAATCATCAGTAAGGCATCCTGTACATCCGAGGGGATTCGAGTAAGTTCTTCGATGCGCGCGATCTTTCCGTTTTGCATGGCCTTTAGGATAGGGGAGACAACTAAAGCTGTTTCGCTAGGTCCACGAGCCAGTAATTCTGCATAATTCCATGAGTATTTTAACGTATCCTCGTACATACCACTGGTTCCCTGAACAATATGCGTAGAGTCCCCGGAAATAGCTGCTGATAAATGCTCAGCCAAAACAGTTTTGGCCGTACCCGGGACACCCATGAGTAGGAGCGCACGTCCTGAAGCCAGAGTAGCTACGGCCATTTCGATTTTGCTTCGGTCACCAATATATTTGGGTTTGATCTCTCCATCTCCCATTATATAATGGACCACGGAGGCTGGACTCAACTGCCATCCTGGCGGGCAATTTCCCTTGTCTTGCTTTTTTAATTTCTGCAATTCACTTTTGAATTGAATTTCCGCTCTTTGTCGCAGAGTCTTTAATTGTCTTTTTGCCATCTTGCTAAAGTTTGATAAAGTGAGCGTCGTTTTTTTAATTGATCCTCCCATTTTGTGAGACAGGCAGCATCAAAAAAATCAAATGGATCGAAATTTGCGTTGGATATAACTGAGGGATGTATCCGATTAGATAATTTATGTCCCATGCGTTGAAGTTCGGATTGGGGTTCCTCTACTTCGGGCATTTCCGCCCACTTTTCCATCAAACTCCATATTTCCGAACTTTGGTCAGCCGGGACAAATACATCCGACGCGTAAATCCACTTCTGCACCTGATCTATTTGTTCAGGAGGGAAGTTTGTTTCTGCAGAAGCCTCTGCATATTGAGTTAGAAAGAATTTCGGCTCTAATTGTTTAGCTGCTGCCCGATATAAATCAATTGCATTTTCGTCAAACGAGATACGCGGCCAAAGCTGTTTAAGTTGTTGTTTATCTCCATACAGATAAGCGCTATGAATGCTAAGTTCGTGGAGTGCAGCCGTTTCGCCTTCTTTTTGAAATTTTGGAGGTAACCAGGCTATTTGCCGCTCATTTTCAGTTAAGCGCATATTTTTTAGCAGAGGTGGAGTAGGCCAGGAGAACCTTTTTTGTTTCGTTTTGCCCTCAATAGCTTCGCTGGGACTTAACAACCATTCTGAAGCATCGAGTGAAGATGATACTTCAGGGTGTTTCCAGGCTAAAATATGTAGTAGAGATTGTAGTTTTTTACTTCTGGTATGGCCCCAGTTGCGAAGAATTTCAGCTACAGGGGTGTAGGGTCTGTAGATATTTTCTAACAGGATCTCAAATTGTTCCTGGGCTGTGCATTGATTGAGCCAATGGACCCATGATGGATCCTGCTTAGTCATCCATCGAAAACGGCAACTTAGTTTGCGGTCGAGTGGCGTCAGGCTCAAAAATTCATCTTCCTTAAGATTTGTAGCAAATAGACGGGACTGCTCATATCGCATTCCTAGTGATTGCAGCAGATGTTGAGCTTGTTCGAGTAAAACATCAGAAGTATGTTGGCGCTGACGGGGATGAAAAACAGTTTCAGTCAAGTAAAGGGCAGGGAATTCGAATTGATAAGCTTTACACAGCAGAGTTAGTTCTCTGTAGTCCCAGGAATCGGGGTCTTTCGCCCATGTAGCAAATGCCTCTTGTAAAGGGGCAGGTGCTGGCCTATTTAGCTCTTTTGCCTTCGTTTTATAAAGAAACTTTTCGTCTGAAGAGTCTACCCATGCGCAAGCGCCCAGATATGCTTGAATCCAGTAGTCTGAGGGAGAGGGTTGACCAGTGTATGTTTGGTAAATCGACGCTCCTCCCGTCATGAGTCGCTTCATGTCTTCCGTCGATAATTGCATGGAGCAAATGTAACCAATTACACGAACAAAGTGAGCATATCAACCGGCGGTGAGACCTCCATCAACGGGAATGACTGCGCCGGTTATAAAACTACTGTCATCACTTGCCAAAAATAAGACAGTGTTGGCCATATCTTCATTTTTGCCGTACCGACCTAGTGGGATGCTTTGTTCGAAATTCTTTCGGGCTTCCTCTGACTGACCTGGTGCAAAGCCTTCTTCTAATGATCGCATCATGCGATTATCCACCGGAGAGGGATTTATAGTGTTGACCCGAATTTGATGGGGAGCTCCTTCCATGGCAGCAGCCCGCATTATTCCTATGGCGGCGTGTTTACTTGCCACATAGGGAAGTACACGCGGAGTGCCAGTTAATCCAGCTACAGAAGATGTGATAATAATCGATCCGCCATTTTCTTTCATAAGGGGGAAAAGGTAACGCAAACCGTAATACACACCTTTAATGTTAACGTCGATTAGTTTATCAAAGGTGTCAAGTGGATATTCTTCAATGGGGCTTACGGCTCCTTCGATACCTGCATTATTGAAGAAAATATCTACTTGCCCAAATAGTTTTTTCGCTTCTTCTGCATAGGCTTCTACTTCTTCAGCCTTGGTCACATCGGCCTGAAATATATGCAGATCCTCATGATTAATTTCTTTTTGGGCTTGAGAAAGTGCATCTGCGTCAATATCTACGATCAGGACTTTAGCACCTTCTGCGAGCATTTTTTTTGCTGTCGCCTGACCAATACCACCGGAGCCGCCTGTTATGACTGCGTTTTTGTTGGTGAGTTTACTCATAATTTTGAATTTATTTAGTTTTCAATAAAATACGTATTTTCCCATGTCCAGGCAAGTTTTTGTCTGTCAAATCTATAGTTTTCTCTTTGGACGAAAGTCATTTGTTTATGCAATGGCCTAAGGTCTGGAACCTACGAATTGAAAATAATTCCAATATATCCCTGCCGCGGCCAGGTCTAAGGAGCATACTCTTTTTTGTGAGCCAGGCCAATAAGCCCGAACTTCCGCGATAATAAAAAGAGGCACGTAGTCCGGATGCTTTAAAGTAATGTATGTTTTGATCCCAATATTGCTGGCTACTAGCTTTTAGGTAGGAGCGAAGATGGTTATTGTAGACAACTTTAGCCTCGGGATGAGCCCCGTCACCAAAGAACTGCCACAGTAGATTATAATCACCGTATTTAAACAAACTCATTTTTAGGTCCAGGACGGCATTTTGCCTGTAATTGAGATCTACGCAATGCACCGAACGCGGATTGTCGAGTAGGTAATCCAGAGCGTTGCAACCTGCGCTCGTTATCATGAGAATATCTGATTCCGGCGTCAGATTAAGAAGAGCGCGATCGCAGGCAGGGTCTTCCCAGCAACAATTATAGATTAACTTCTTGCTATGAATATTTCGGAATAGCCAATCTTTATAAGACATGAAGTATGTATTCTGAGCTTAATATGGAGGATATATCAATTTCCTTTTTCTTTAGATTCCATTCGTGTATTTCTGTATCAGGAAGCTTTTCTGTATTGAAATCATCGGGAATGAAGTCCTCTTGGTGGCGGTAAATCCGCCATTCATTTTGGGCATATTCAAGCGCACTCAAATTTTCAATCCAATCGCCGCTATTCATATAAACTACAGACCCTTTTTGATTTTGTATGGTTCTGATTTGCGGCTGGTGAATGTGTCCGCATATCACTCGATCATATTTTTGATCAATGGCGTGCTCAGCGGCAATTTTCTCGTAATCTCGGATGAACTTTGCAGCTTGCTTGACGCTTTCCTTGGCCTTTTTTGATAAGGACATTCGTGGCCGATTCATGCGATCTAAAATCGTATTTATGACGTGGTTGATTCGAATAAGCCAGTCATATCCTTTTCCGCCGAGCTTGGCCAGCCATTTTGAGCCCTGAATACTGGCATCGAATACGTCACCATGAAAAAACCAGAGCCGTTCTCCATTTATTTCTAGAATGAGCTTGTTGTCTAAGTAGAATGATTCCATCTGAAGGGGGATATGTCGACGTAAGAATTCATCGTGATTGCCAGCTAGATAAAACACTTTTGTTCCATTCCGTGATAGCTGTAATATATGTTGAACGACAGAGACGTGCGCTTTGGGAAAATACTTTTTTTTGAATTGCCAGGCGTCGATGATATCTCCATTCAAAACAAGAATATCCGTTTCTATTTGATGGAGATAGTCCAGCAGCTCGACAGCATGACAACCGTAAGTGCCCAGGTGTATGTCGGAGATTACACAAATATCCAGTTTACGTTTTGCCATCTTTCGAGTATGATTTGTCAATACTCAAAAGTAGTGGCTTGCTATTGCTGGAATGTTAACCCAAAATTATGGTACTGTAATGTTTTGGAATAGAGATCTAAAGAACTTAATAAATAAGATACCTAAGCCCGAAAAATACAGTTTCTTTCCGGGTAAAGAAAACTTAATAAAGTGAAGGCGAAAGACTACTTATCTCTCATGGCTTTCAGCTGATTTCAATAACGAGAGCGCCTGGGTATATTTTTTTATTCGTTCAGGGTCACCTGGCAGTCTCATTTTTTGTGCGGAATTCAAATTGACATTCAAATCAGCTCGCTTAACTGTCACAGCACGCGGATTGGACGAAAGATCTCGGATATAATCAAAGTAAGGTGTTGTTGGCTTACGGCTAAGGTCCACCACCGATTGGGAGATTGTTTCATCAAATTCTTCGGTAATTTCTTGGGCCTCTACAGAGGTTTTTTCCAAGACGTCGTGAAGCAAGGCTATCATTCCGAGGTCAGCAGGCGCATTTTCGCCACCGGTCTCTTCAAACACCTTCACCACGTGCGAGGTGAAAAGATGATTTTCGTAGCGGTCCTTTTGATCGCCGTGCGCTTCTTTTGCAAATTGGTAAGCTTTTTCGAGTCGCTGGTCAGAAAATGTCATTTTACTTACAATTAGGATTCGGAGAGGGCTTCATCCAGTTGAGCTTTAAAACCGACCTTTTCTACCAATGCGATAATATCTTTTGGATCTGTTCCTGCATAATCAACTCTAAGTCTTCGTTCAGGGTCTTCTAAGTCCAGATTCCAATTCTTTACTTGGGATGATTTATCTAATAAAGGAGCGACTTTTGCACGGCAATTGGTGCACTGTAAATTCGTTTTGAATGTGTAGTTTTTCATTCTTTTTATTTTATAGTGAAACGATATTCTTAGAGTTTTTTGTTCCGCAGTCTTAAACTATTTCCAACGACAGATACCGAACTGAGGGCCATAGCACCTGCTGCAATCATAGGATCCAGTAAAAAACCTGTGAAGGGATAAATGACTCCAGCTGCAATCGGGATTCCAACAATATTATAGACGAAGGCCCAGAACAGATTTTGATAGATGCCCCGCACCGTTAAGTGAGATAGGTTGAGTGCCTTATCGATTGATGTCAAATCTGATGTTACTAGAGTAATATCAGCGACATCCATAGCAATATCACTTCCGTGCCCCATGGCAATACTTAAGTCTGCGTTAGCAAGCGCTTCTGAATCGTTTATTCCGTCCCCCACCATAGCTACAGATTTCCCCTGGTTTTGAAGTCGGGTGATCTCATTTGCTTTATCGTGAGGTAGGAGAGAGGCGCGGTAAGTCTCAATCCCCACGGCTTGACAAACAGCTTGCGCAGTACCTTTTTGATCACCAGTAAGCATTTGGACATCAATTCGTCGGGATTTCAATTTTGATATGGCTGCCGCTGCGTGTTTTTTTACTTGATCGGCTATTGCAAAAACTGCAATTACCTGTGATTTTGTACCAAAGAATACATGGGTTTGGGCTTCATGAGAATGGCTATCCAGATATTCCTGGATGTCATCAGGTATGGATAAGTTTTGCTCATCCATGAGTGCTGCATTTCCGATAAAGAAATCTTCACCTTCAGGTCCATGCGCCTTCAGTCCTCGTCCTGTAATACTTTGGAAACCTGAAATTGTCACAGGTGTGATTCCATCTTCTTTTAATCTGCGGATAAGAGCCTGGGCCAGGGGATGTTCCGATCGTTGCTCCATAGCTAAAGCCACGGCTTTACCTTTAGGTGCTTTACTATTATCCACCCATATTTGTTTCACCACTCGCGGGCGCCCTTCCGTGATGGTTCCTGTTTTATCTAGTATGAGGGTATCAATTTTACGTGCTCTTTGCAAGCTCTCCGCATCCTGTATTAATATATTGTTTTCGGCCCCCTTTCCAATACCAACCATGATGGCGGTAGGTGTAGCTAAGCCCAGGGCACAGGGACAAGCTACAACGAGTACACTTATGGAAGTGAGTAAGGCATGCGAAAAGGCATCTGTTCCGCCCCAAATATTCCAGGAAACGAAAGTCAAGATGGAAATAACAATGACAACCGGAACAAAAACCCCGGCAATTCGATCAACGAGTTTCTGAACGGGGGCTTTGCTGCCCTGAGCCCGCCGAACTCGAGTAATGATTTGTGCCAAAAGCGTTTCTGCCCCTACCTTTTTAGCCTTGAATTCGAAACTTCCTTTTTGATTGATAGTTCCCGCATAAACCGAGTCTCCCCTTTCCTTTTTCACCGCTTCGGGTTCCCCACTAATCATACTTTCATCGATATAGCTGACCCCCGAGATGAGTTCACCATCGACGGGAATGCGTTCGCCGGGTCGAACGCGCAGCTGGTCATCCACTTGAACCTCCTCAGTTTTTACTTCCTTTTCTTCTCCGTCGGAGATTAAAAGGACGCGCTCAGGCCTCAAGTTCATTAACTTTTTCAATGCGGTTCCGGTTTGTGACTTCGCGCGTTCTTCTAACAGGCGACCCACCAGGATAAAAGTGATAATAACGGTAGCCGCCTCGTAATACACATGGGGGGCTAAGCCACGACTTGTCCAGAATTCCGGATAAACCGTATTAAAGAGGCTGAAGGTATATGCAATCCCAGTACTCAAAGCCACTAATGTGTCCATATTGGCTTTAAAGCGCCTAGCTTGCTTGATAGCTTGGATAAAAAATTGCCTACCAAAATAAAACAAAACTGGTGTGCTGAGAACCAAAGAGATCCAGCGGCCGGCTTCCCAAGACATAAAAAACATGCCTATGATGAATACGGGAAGCGTAAGTATAGCAGCCCAGAATGTTCGACCTTGTAATTCAATGTAGGACTTTTGTTTTTCTTTTTCCTGCTCTTCCAGCGGGTTGTCTTCCTGAATAATAATGTCGTACCCTACTTCCTGAAGGGCAGCCTTTAAATCCTTTTCCGAGGTGTCATACTCAACCCAGACCGACTGGTCTGCAAAATTGACCTCAGCTTGATCTACACCTTGGGTTTGTTTTAAAACCGACTCTACACTTCCTGCACAAGCTGCACAGCTCATACCACTTACGGGAAATTGTTTGGACTTTTTACTCATGACAGTTTGTAATCTATAAAATTTAGTACAGTTTGGCCTACAAATCTAGCTGATACTTATATCCTTAGGGTGTAATTTTTTTGGATGAATTCGATCTTAGTTGGACCCCAAAAGAGAATTGTCGTCTGTAGTATAAGCTTTCTAATAAAATTCTGTTTATCTAAAAATAGTTCAAGTTATCCTTTGACTTCAGTTTTGTCAAGATGGACTTTGAAATGTAAAGTTCGAAAGATTTAAGGGAAGTAGGCTGAAAAGATTTGTTTTTTTAAAGTATGTGTCATTTTCACAAAAAACAGCATATTGCGAAAGAGAGCAGCGCTCAATCCTTAATATTACCACATTCATATTTGCTGTAGGGAATCCGATTTCTTGTTACTCGTTTGGATTTCTTTTTTTGGGGAATTATTCTCTATGCTATTTTTTGTCTGAACGGGAAAAAGCTTATCTTTGCCCCGATTTTAATAACCTCAGCACGTAATTATAAGGTATGGCAAATAAAGGTATTGTAAAGCAGGTCATTGGTCCTGTAGTCGATGTAAGCTTCTCGGATGAAGGATCACAGGTCCCCAACTTGTATAACGCACTTGAAATTCAGCGTGGCGAAAATAGCACGCTCGTTTTAGAGGTGCAACAACATTTGGGTGAACATACGGTTCGAGCCATCGCAATGGACTCCACAGAGGGATTAACACGAGGAATGGCAGTACAGGATAAAGGACAACCTATCTCCATGCCGATCGGAGATAAAATTAAAGGCCGTTTATTTAATGTGGTAGGGGAAACCATTGATGGCATCCAACCGATTGAATCAAGCACAGATGAATATCCGATTCACAGGAAGCCTCCCAGGTATGAAGATTTGTCTACAGAATCAGAGGTTTTATATACGGGAATAAAAGTTATCGATCTGATTGAGCCTTATTTGAAAGGTGGAAAAATTGGTCTTTTCGGTGGTGCCGGTGTAGGAAAAACCGTTCTTATCCAGGAATTGATTAATAACATCGCCAAGGGATATGACGGAATCTCTGTTTTTGCTGGTGTAGGAGAGCGAACGAGAGAAGGAAATGACTTAATGCGTGAAATGCTAGAAGCAGGGATTATTAATTATGGTGAGGACTTCTCAGAATCAATGGAAAAGGGAGGCTGGGACTTGAGTAAGGTTAGTACCCAAGACTTAGAGTCTTCCAAAGCAACTTTCGTTTTTGGACAGATGAATGAGCCCCCCGGAGCTCGTGCACGCGTTGCCTTATCCGGACTTACAATTGCAGAATATTTTCGCGATGGCGATCTCGATGATCCTCAGGGCGGGAAGGATATTCTTTTCTTTATCGATAATATATTTCGATTTACGCAGGCGGGTTCTGAGGTTTCAGCTTTGTTGGGACGAATGCCTTCAGCTGTGGGTTACCAGCCTACTTTGGCTTCGGAAATGGGTAAAATGCAGGAGCGGATTACTTCTACAAAGCGCGGTTCTATTACCTCTGTGCAGGCCGTATACGTGCCAGCAGATGACTTGACAGACCCCGCTCCGGCTACAACATTTGCTCACTTGGATGCGACTACGGTATTGTCCAGAAAAATAGCCTCACTAGGTATTTATCCGGCTGTGGATCCGCTGGACTCTACTTCTCGAATTCTCGACCCGGCAATCATCGGGGACAAACATTACGAAACAGCTCAGAAAGTCAAAAACCTACTACAGCGCTATAACGAACTTCAAGATATCATTGCCATCTTAGGTATGGAGGAACTTTCCGAGGAAGACCGCAAAGTGGTCTACCGAGCAAGAAAAGTTCAACGATTCCTTTCACAACCGTTCCACGTAGCTGAACAATTTACAGGACTAAAAGGTGTTTTAGTGCCGATCGAGGAAACCATCAAAGGCTTCAACATGATTATGGATGGAGAAATGGATGAGTATCCGGAAGCGGCGTTCAACTTGAAAGGAAATATAGAAGAAGTTATTGAGGCCGGTAAGAAAATGATCGAAGAAAACGCTTAATCATGCTGAACGTTCATATTTTAAGTCCCGAGAAGAAACTGTTTCAAGGTAAGGCGCAAATGATTGGTTTGCCTGGGGAAGATGGTCGATTCCAGATATTACCTCAGCACGCGCCTATTGTGGCCTCACTGGGTGATGGAGACATTATTGTCAAGGATGATAACGGCAATGAAAAGACCTTCCATATTCATTCGGGATTCATTGAGGTGCTTAATAATACCGTGAATATTCTGGTCCAGGGTGCCAAACTTGTTGAGGCAGAATAAGAAAACACATTCACCAAGTACGATATTTAAGAGAGGCTATGTCAAAATGGTCTCTCTTTTTTTATGGTGATGTTTCGGGCGTGCCCCCGGGCTCTGCTGCTGGCACCGCCTCGGGGTCGGGCTATCCGCTCGTAGTCATCCCACCAGCCGCTGGCATCCGTCCGGCTGCGTAGAGCTTCTTGGCGGTCGCTTCCTCGCTCGGCGGCTGCATCGCAGCGCCTGGTGGGGTGCCTGCCGCTTCTATCCCTCACGCAGAAATACGTTAAGTCGTTAAATCGTTTAGTCGTTGAGTTGGTTATTCGTTGAATCGTTGAGTTGTTAGCCATTAGCCATTAGCTGTTAGCTGTTAGCCATTAGCCATTAGCTGTTAGCCATTAGCTGTTA
>Ga0209949_1000080_pt1 | contig 54345 bp, 44 predicted proteins | sample SalPonC_black_MG_FD_185711 | JGI IMG/M metagenome (GOLD analysis project Ga0209949, IMG submission 185711) | Salt pond soil microbial communities from South San Francisco under conditions of wetland restoration - Salt Pond MetaG... | ecosystem: Environmental > Aquatic > Marine > Intertidal zone... | reverse complement strand
CACATTTTTTACCGTTGTTGTTTCGGCGGGTATTTCCGTTTCTTTCAGCAGTGCGATCTGGGTTTGCAGGTCTTCAATGAGTTTTCCCTGTTCGTGGAGCAGGGTTCGGATGCTGTCAGGGAGAGCGGGAGAGGACGTGGCAGAAGATTGGCGCAGGCTGTCCAGGCGTCGTTCGAGGCGCTCGATCTGCAGGCGTAGCTGGTTGGTGGAGCTATCGCTGGGGGCAGCAGGGCTGTCAGGGGGGGCTTGCCGGTTGGCGCGCTCCAGTGAATCCATCCTGCTTTGCAGAGATTGGATCAGGGTATCAGTGTCTGAGGGTTTCGGTCGGGTAGCCAGGGCGGCTGCGCCGGTAGCGGCGCCTGCGGCGGTGGTTATGTTGAGCTGCCGGCGCAGCCGCTCCAGCTCTTTGTTCAGTTCCTGGTACCTTTCCCGGTCATCGAGCCGGGCGGATTCCATTTCTTCCAGCGTACTGGCGTAGTCGTTTAGTAATTTTCTTTGTTCCTCCCGGTCAATATTTCCTTCCGTACGTTCTACTACCTCCTCCTCCCGGTTTTCCATTTCCTGACGCAGGGTTTGCAGGTCTTCGCGATAACGCTCTATTTGCTGTTCAGTGGCCAGGGAGTCCGGGACCGGAGCGGGGGTAGCGACTTCCTGCTGTAATTGCTGCACGGAAGCGTTCAGTTGAGCAAGCTGTTCTTCCAGGTGGTTGATTTCCTGGCGCATAATGGTGTCCTGAATTATTCTGACATCTGTGATGCTGGTATCGTTTTGATCCTTCCTTTTGGGGACCGGTTCTGCTTGAACAGCGGAGCTCGTATCTCTGGGAGCGGCCCGGGCGCTGGTATCCGGCGCCGGGGTTTCCTGCACGGAAGGTTCCAGCGGAGCATCGGGCGTGGCGCGCATCGAGGAGGTATCCGGTGCTGCTGGTGTTTCATCCACGACGCGAAGGGTATCGCGGAAAGAAGGAGGTGCTTCCATCCAGGAAACGGTATCCATGGGTTGTTCTACGGCGGACCGACTTTGTTTTTCCGGAGAAGGATACAATTGCTCCGCCTGCTGTTGCAGGCTGTCGGCTACGCTGCGCAGGCTGTCTGCTCTCTCTCGCAGGCTGTCAGCGACCAGGCTGTCGACGAAGGAGGCGCCGGTTTTCATTTGGCTCAATTCTGTACGCAGGCTGTCGACAAGGCGCTGCAGGCTGTCGGCGGCTATTTTTGCGAAAGCGGTATCCTTACGGTGCATGGTATCTTGCACGATTAGGTTGGTATCCGGCCCTGCCTGTTGGGATGCTGCTGCCCGGTCGCTCCCTGTCAGTGGACCGAGGGCGATCGGAGGAATGTGAAAATCACCTTCTTTCCGTGCGAAATTGTAGTGCAGCGAGATGGATGTAAAGGCGTAAATATCATTGCGCTCGCTATTGGAGCCGCGCTGCGGGCCTTCAATACCGGCCGGGTTGGAGGCGTAGCGCTGCAGGTCGCTGTTGTAACTGGTTGGAAAGTCGCCGCTCACATCGTCCAGGTAATCTGTACTGACCCATCGCCAGTGACTTTCCAGGTTAATATTGAAGCGGCCAAGGTGAAATTTCAGACCCAGGGCGGCTCCGGCGGAGAGCACGCGGGTATCGTAATCGACGCCCTCCGTCTGCAATCCGTCGAGGCGAGTTTCGAATTCACCGTCCTGCTCGATAACCATGGCGCCAGGGGATTCCGGAGGCTGACCGCGGATGGTATTGTCATCCCAGTAGTAATACCTTTGCTGCTGTTTGGGGCCGTAGAACAGATCCCCGTAGACGCCGAATTGTGTCAGGCCCAGCCCTGCTTTTAAATAAGGGGAGACTATAGAACGGATGCCCAGCAGGTCGCCGTTATCGAAGTGATAGGTGAAGTAGGCGGAGACGTCCTGTATTTCTGTGCGGGCATTGAGTGAGCGCTCAAAGCGGGGGTGAGCGGTCTGCAGTTCTCCGTCCCAGTTGATCTTGCGGTCGTTGGCGACGAACTGTCCATCGGTGTACATCAGGCCGAAGCTAAAAGCGTTCGACAGGCGACGTTCTAGAGAGAGGCCGTAGGAGAGGTAGTCCAGGTTGTCGGGGATATTGATCAGCTTCCGATTCGGTTCAATGAGTTCGTGGCTCAGGTCACCGTAGTAACTCATCACGCCGCCGTAGACCCCGATGCGCCAGTCGTATTCGTTTTGCTGCCCGGAGAGTAGTGCGGGAATCAGCAAAAAGGCGATGATTAATGCGTAGGTCGATTTAAAATTGTCCATTATTTGCCCTTGAAGTGAAACTAAGTGGATATCAGCTTTCCGTTGCTTTCTCTCCGAATGATCAATTATCCAGCGACAGCGAAATGTTGATCTTTCCACTGATGCCTACAAAGGGGCGGATGAGCACCGATTCCCTGGTTCCGTTATCTTCCTTGCGTCGTTCCAGCAGCGCCGCCCCGGCATTGATGCGAACGAAGGAGAATAACTTGTAATCCAGACCGAGAAAATAGGGGCGTCCGAGAACGGGGCCGGAAATTTCTCTTTGTTGATCATCCTCCATATTATTGACAAAAATCCCGGCTAAAAGGGAAGCATTGCGCAGAAACTTCGGTGCGATTCGACTGGTAGACAGGGGAACGCCAAGCCCGAGGTAAAGTCCGGAATCGTAATTGGGATTGTCCACCTCTCCTCCGAAAAAAGCGGCGCCGTAACCGACGTTCAGCCCGAAGTATCCCGGGCGGTTTTCCGTGTCGTAGTTGTCAATATAGCGCTGGTCGGTCAGCACGACGATGTCCTTGTTGAGTGCGAATTTCAACTCGCTGGCGAGAATGTCCTGCAGGTTGCCGTAGGCGGAGGGGAGGGCATCGTCCAGAGAGGCCGTATCCTGTTTGAGCGTCGGATTCTTTACCTCTTTGCCGTCAGCTTGCTCCAGCTGTAGCAGAGCGATATCGGAAAAGCCTTGAAAAATGGGCTCGACAGTGCCGCGGTAGCGCTGCAATGCATCGTTGACCAGTGTGTTCAGGGATTTATAAATCTGTTTTGGGCTGTTGACCAGGCGGATTTTTTCCTTGCGGATTTCAAAAGATTGCCACAGGTAGGCGCGCAGGTACTTATTGAGTTGATTAAAAAGCAAAACGCGCTCGGTGGAATCGACGTGGCGGTAGTATCGTATACCAAGGTCATAGGTTCTGTCTTCCTGAAGTTTGTAACTGATAGGTACGTGAAAGGTATTGCCCGTACGGTTAAAAGATTGTTTCCAGGCGCTGGTCGCCAGCGGCTCCCGGTCTTCTTTTCCCTGTTGTGTATAAATACTGACTTCTACGTAAGTGACATTTTCCGGCGCCGACCCGTTGATGAGAAAGCTGGTTTCAGCAGGAAGCGGCTCGTTTTCCGTGAAGCGGTTGAGCTCGTAATCGTAGGTGATAGATACCATCTGGGCGAATAAAGCGACCGCGAATAATAATAGGGTAGTAGTGAGTGCAATTTTTTTCATTATCGTATTTGTTTTATCCCTCCTATGCGAATAATTTCAATCGGAGGTACCTTTCTTTTAATGGGTATCCACCTTAAATGTTCAAACATCGTATTGACAGCATGTAAAGGTCGACAGCTTAAGCAACTGCTTCGGTCAGCAATCAGGTTGGATTTTCCGGATACCCGTTTTATCACATATTTAAGGGCTATTCTTCATTCACATATCGGATAGACAAGCGGATATGTTCGAATACAGGGGGCCGGGACGTTCACATCACAATCCCCTCTACACCCTGTAAATCACCACTGAAAAGTGTGCCACCTACGAGCAGGTTAGGCGCCCGATTTTGCGCACCTTTGAATCATGATCGATAGGAGTACAAAACAAAGAATCATCATCGGGTTTTCATGACAGTAAGTCTCTGAGCCTGCTCCGTAAGGTCTTTCAACCGCTGATAAAAAAATGCCGGCGGCCCCAACCTGCTCGATGCCGGCTTGAATATTGTTTTATAATTAAAAATTGCCTGACAATTGTTCAGTATCTGAAATAATTCTTATATTGCGATTATTACCGGTTTTCTACTACCACATCAAACAACCTATCAGCAATTTACCGGTCTTCGGTAAAATTCCTCCCAACATTAATTTGCAATAATCCGGATAAAAATCCGGATTATTAAAGAGCTTACGAACGTTATCTACCTTGTGATTTCCAGGAATTTGCCTGAGGCAATTTTGCTCCGGGCAGGATCTGCCATCACATCAATCACTTTATTATACTTTTGGCCCAGACGAATTAAGCCAGTTCTTTTGTCACTGGACAAATGATCGCTTTCCGGCGGTTTTGCTAAAATTATACTGACGTCGAAATGGTCTGAGAAGTCAAACCAAATCTACCTTGAGTATGATGCTTAGCAAGCACCTGGAAGGTATTCAGCTGTCCGGCTATGGCAACAACAAACCCCAGTTGTTAGGCTGAAACACAGCGGTTATGTGCTGGTTTTAGAAGCCCCCACGTAGTTGGGATCTCATCACGCTGCATGCCGAACTGGGAACTTCGAGATTAAGAAACACTATAAGTCTGTTTTGACGGCAGGATACTTTCTGCCGGTAAGCCGGAACAGACTTCAGAATTAAAAAAGGGTCGATGGAAAAAGTTAACAATGCAAAAAGCAGCGCATTTGATATCTCCGTAGCCGGAAGAGGGGCGGAGCCTGACCGGTATCAAGAAGGATATTCCCTGTATTCAGGAATACTAAAGACGCCGATAAAGGAAGCAGGACTGCCCGCCCGGGCAGACGGAGGGGCATGGTGGCTGCGGCTGCTCAACTACACAAATGATATTGTTTTTACTACTTCGATTGAGGGAAGAATAAGTTTCATGAGTGATGCCGGCCTTGCCTTGCTCGGGTATACGCAGGAGGAAGTGTGCCGGGAGCTGGGTCTTGCCTTTGTACGCCGGGACTACAGCCGGCGAGCGATGCGCGCTTTTTGTCGTATGCTGCATTACAATACGGAAGGCACGGCGCGGTTTGAGGTGCCGGTGATAGCCAGCTCGGGCAAAACACTTTGGTTCGATGTAGAGGTTTACCTTACGGGAGAACAGGCCTCGGGCTGTGCCATTTGCGGGGTGGCCCGCGATATTACCCAGCGAAAGAAGGAAGAAGAGCAAAAGCAACGAGGCCTGGAGCGCGCCCGGTTGCTGGCGGAAGAGGCCCTAGAGGTCCAGCGCGATTTTTTGGGTAATATGAGTCACGAAATCCGCAATCCCATCAATTCTATTGTCGGGATGACAAACTTGCTGGAGGAAACAAACCTGGATCCCACCCAACGGGAATACCTGGACCACATCAAACATTCTTCCGAGTTATTACTTGCCCTGATCAGTGATGTGCTCGATTTTACGAAAATTAGCGAGGGCAAAATGGAACCCTGCTCCGAATTGCTGGACCTGGAAAACCTCATTTCCCGCGTAGCTCGCTCTACACAATACGGATTACGGGACAAGGATGTGATCATGGAACTTCATATCGATCCGGAAATACCTGCTCATTTGCGTGGAGACGCGACCTTCCTGCACCAGGTGCTGCTCAATCTGCTGGGCAATGCGGCAAAGTTTACCGGCCGTGGCAAGATTACGCTGGAGGTCTGCCTGCAGGAGCTCAGAGAGTCGGCAGCTGTTGTTGTTTTTCGGGTATCAGATACAGGAACCGGCATACCTGCCGAACGGCTCCCCGGTATTTTCGACCGGTTCAGTCAACTGACTCCTCACGGACACCGCCGCAGCGGAGGCGTCGGGCTGGGCTTGCCCATTACGAAGCGACTGGTGGAGCTGATGGGGGGCAGCATAGAGGTGGAAAGCACCGTGGGGAAAGGATCCTGTTTCCAGTTTGAGGTGGCGCTTGAAGTAGAGGCCACACCGGTTCAGGTCCGTACGGACGAATGTCCACCGGCGCCGAAGAGCTATTTTCCGGAGCTACGGGTGCTGATCGTCGAAGATAATCCCGTCAATCGCATTTACCTGGAGCAGACGCTTCTGAAATGGGGGATGCGTTTCGACTCAGTCGCCAACGGTAAAGAAGCCCTGGATCGCCTGCAGGAAGAGCCGTTTGATTTATGCCTGCTGGATATTCGCATGCCCGTACTCGACGGGCTTGGCATGTTGAGCCATCTTCGCAGGCAGGACGGACATCCCAACCAGCACATCTCCGTCATTGCGCTAACGGGCGCTGTTTCTACGGAGGAAAGAGAAGAAGCACTGGAGGCCGGTGTCGATCAGTTCCTGTCCAAACCCTTCACGCCCAAATCCCTGGAGCGGGCCGTAAGAGAGGTTTGGCAACCTGAGACGGGGGCGGAGGACCTTTGGGAAGGAGCCTCTACGGAGGAATGCATCAATCCTAATCTGCTGGAAGAGCTCTATCTGGGGGATAAACGGCATGCCCGCATCGTTTTTGATTTATTCTTAAAGAACACACCCGCCGAGCTCCGGAAGATGGAGGCCTGTCTGGAGGAATGGGACAGAGCAGCCTTTTCCACCCTGTTACACAAAATTAAACCGAACTTCCGCATGGTCGGCCTGGATGATCTTGGAGAGCTATGCCGGTTCCTAGAGGAGGCCACCGAATCAGGAGAAGAATATCAGATACTGTGTTCCCATTTCGAGGTGTTTAAATACCGGCTGGGAGGAGCGATGAAGGGGCTCGAACACATGATTAATCATTTACAAGAAGAATAACTATGCGCTGTCTGATCATCGACGACGAAGAGATTTCGAGAACCAGTCTGCGAATCCTCTGCGATAAGATCAATGACCTGGAAGTCATCGGTTCCTGCGAGAGCGCGATGGAAGGGATGAAGCTACTTCAACAGCGACAGGTAGACCTGCTTTTCCTGGATATAGAAATGCCCGGCTTCACGGGAATGGATCTGCTGCGCAGCTACGATGAGCTGCCTTATATCATTTTTATTACCGGCCGCAAAACCTACGCCGCTGAGGCCTTTGAATACAAAGAACGCATTGCCGATTTCGTCACCAAGCCTGTGCATCTTCCCCGCCTGGTCAAAGCCGTTCAGCGAGCCCGCCATGTCATTGGCAAACCCGCCCTCACTAATGTTTCCAACTCTATATTCGTCAAATCCGATAAACGTCTCGTACGTATCGAACTGGATGACTTGCTCTACATAGAAACGATCGGCGACTACGTTCTTTTCAAAACCATTGATGATCAGCACGTGGTGCATGCTACGCTCAAAAGCATTGACGAGCGCCTGCGTCATCCTGACTTTCTCAAAGTACATCGCTCTTACATCGTCAACCTGAGCAAAATCATAGATGTGGAAGAAAATTCTTTGCTGATCAATGATAAGATCATTCCCGTCAGCCGGTCGAATAAACCGGTGCTGCTAAGGAAGATCAATCCGATTTAGAGGCGGGGATACGATGGCATCATGGTTGGCTTGAGGAAGGTGTTCAGGAAGCGATCCTAAAGAACTGGATTAAACCCGGTTCTTAAGCCCAGCCGCCGGGCATCCTGAAATCACGTCTTATCCGCTTCACCCCGAATGATCCCGAAGTCGCCCATCTATTTGGAATCATCCTTCAGTATTATCTCCATTCGTTTTGCTTTCTCCCAGGTTACCGATTGTTTGCGCTGCAGAAAACGGAGGAAGCCGGCGTAGACACTGTAGTTCATAATCAGAAAATAAAAAGGAGCGAAGAAGCCTGGAAAGGGTGCGGGCCGGTGACGAAGCAGGTAGCCAAGCCCGGCGAGCAGATAAAAAGCGAGTTGCAGCACGAGCAGTCCCCGGAAGAAGAGGCTTCCCGTTAAGGCCAGCCAGCTGTTGCTCACCAAAATGACCGGCAGCAGCAGCGGGGCGATTGTCCAGCGCAGCACCCGGTGAGAGATGTATTGAAAAGAGAGCAGGCCATAGCGGAAGGGGTTGAGCAGCGGCGCCAGCCTTCCGATAGCCTGAAAACCTCCTGTGCAAATCCGGATTTTGCGTTTTAGCTCTTCTCCGATGTTGGCCGAGGCTGTTTCTTCAGCCTGTGCTTCCGGGCTGTAATCGACCCGATAGCCGAGCATGGCAATGCGCAGCGTCTGGACGAAATCGTCGAGGATGGTATCATCGGGAATATACTGGAAGAGATCGGTGCGTACAGCGTACAGCTCACCGGCGGCGCCTACAATACTATTCAACTGCGCGTCCTGCTGCTTGAGAAAAGATTCGTATTTCCAGTAGAGGCCTTCGCCGGCGGCGTTGGCGGGGGCGTCATCCGCGGAGACGATGCGTTTTTCGCCCGCCACGGCCCCCACCTCGCTGTACCGGAAAGGAGCCAGCAGATGTCGCAGGGCTTCCGGATTAAGCAAGGCATTGGCATCGGTGAGTATGGTGATGGGTGTTTCTACAAAAGGCATAGCGCGTTTAACAGCGGCCATCTTTCCGCGGCGTTCGGGCTTGTGCAGCAAGCGCACCTGCGGATACTGCCGCACGATAGCGCCCGTGTTGTCATCCGATCCGTCGGCAACCACTAGTATCTTCAACTTGTCAGAGGGATAGTCGAGCGACCAGGTATTGGCGATCTTCGCCTCAATGATGCCGGCTTCGTTGTAAGCGGCGATGAGCATAGTGGCGGCCGGCCATTCTTCTTCGTTTTGAGGTGTGGGCGCGGGTGGGCGGGCGGGGCGCAATCTCAATAGTAACCAACACACCAGCCCGTAACCGAGGTAAGTGTAGAATACGATACCTACGCTAATCCAGAATACAGTGTTCATTCGTTTTTGTCATTTGGGTTTGGACGCGTCCAGCAACCAATTTGTTCTTTTCTCCTTGAATCAGAAGGCAGAGCGCTGAAAGCCAGTGACCTGAAAAACAAGCCCTTACAGCGGGACGATGATTCTGATCCGAATGGAAACGGGCCGGCTTTTCAGAGGGCTGTCTCCGCTTTCGCCGTCTCCGGGCGCTTGATCTTTTTAATTATCCGGGCGGGAACGCCGGCCACGACGGTGTACGGCGGGACATCTTTCGTGACGATAGCTCCGGCGGCTACCACCGCTCCCTGTCCGATGCGCACGCCTTTGAGGACCATGCACCGGGTAGTGAGCCATACGTCGTCTTCCAGCACGATAGGGGAAGAGCGTCCCTCCGCTTCGCGATCGAGCAGGTCGTGGAAGTCTCCGTCGAGAATATGGACAAAGGGAGCGATGCGGCAGTTATTGCCGATGTGTACCTCATTGCCTACGGAAAGCAAGGCGCCGTTGATGCGGCAGTTGTCGCCGATGGTGAGTTTGGCTCCCTTGCGGACGGAGAAGCGGGCGCGATTGATGGAAGACCAAACCCGAACCAGGTGGCCGATTTCAAGGTATCCCTTGTTTTCCACAAAGGGTCGCCCCTTGGTGAAAATAACGCCGTTGAGTTTGTCGGCCTTACGGAAATAATAGCGCGTGATCAAGTAATTCCAACCATAGCGCATTATCCGAAGCCCCAGAATAAGATACACCAGGACATTGCGTTGTTCCCAATCGCGTTCGTCCATTATTTTTTTGATCTCCCGGTTAATTAATGTGTTCATAAGGATTAATTTTTTGGTGCTGGATATTCCAGCCTATGCCTTTGAGAATGCTTTGCACGTGATCGAATTCGCGTTTTAGCAGATGCCGTACGATATTTTTGGGGACGCCCATTAACAGGAAGTAGCACACGAAGAGATAGTAGCGGAAATCCTGGCGAATACGCCGCATAAAAAGCCATCGGTTACGGAAAAGGTAGTAGGTTTTCAGTGGATTCTGCCGCCCCATAGTCATCGATTGGCGATGATGAATGTAAGCGGTTCCGGTATAGTAGCATTGCCACCCCCGCTGCCGGGCGTGTTCACAAAAGTCGTGTTCTTCGTAGTACATGAAGTATATTTCCGGCAGCAGCCCGACCTCTTCAAAAACGCGCCGGCGCACCAGCATACAGGCGCCGTTGCATAGCGCCGTAGGGCGTACTTCGCCGTAGGAGCCGTCATCCTGCATGCGATGCCCAATTTTCGTTCCCCGGCCCGTTACGGGATGGATCGACGTGGCGCCGGCGTACTGGATCACATCCGGCTGATCGTAGTAGAAGATCTTCGGACTGGTTATGCCTGCCTGTTCCTCTTGTTCCAGTACTTCCACCATAGGAGCCATAAAGTCGGGAGGGACGATGGTGTCATTGTTGAGCAAGAGGATGTATTCTCCCTTCGAGTGCCGGATGCCGAGGTTGGTTCCGCCGGCGAAGCCCAGGTTTTCGCTGCTTCGCAGCACCTGTACTTCGGGATGATGCTGCCGGAAGAGGTCGCTTTGATCTGCGTTCGAACCGTTATCGACTACGATTACCTCATAGTTGGGATAAAGGATCTGCCGAAGTGAATCCAGCATGTCACAGGTGATGGCCTCCTGCCGGTAATTGACACTGACCACAGAAACCAATGGATGTTGTCGGTCGTTCATAGTTTTTGCTTTTACCCCTTTTCGTTCTGTATTCAGCAGCAGCACCGCTCCGGCGGGTCCCAGCTTTTTTTGCTCTAAGCTTTTTTCTTTCCGATGACCTGAATGGTATTCCCCCAGCTGCGGTTGTGAACCAGCCGGTCGAGGTGCACGCAGGCCTTGGCGGGCGGCAGGAAAAGCAGTTGCGCAATACTGCCGCCCTGCCGGCTCAGATACCCTATTTCCCAACCCAGGCGCGACCACCAGCCGTCGTCGTAGGCGGCATGAATGATTTCAAAGCCCTCCTGGTACATGCGCTGCCGCAGGCCTTCCAGATTATACACCTGGCCTACGTGTTCGTCCTCCAGCCATTCCTGATGATCTTCAAACCAGTGCTCCGGCAGAATGGTGCGCTGCTCCCGGCTGGGAATTTTAACCAGCAGGTAGCCGCCGGGGCGCAAGCGCCGGTACGCCTCCGCAAAAGGCATTTCCGCCGGAGGAATATGTTCGAAGACGTCGATGCTGAAAATAAAGTCGAAGCGACGTTCCGGCGGCAGGGTTTCAATCTTGCCGTGATGTATACGCAGGTTATCCAACCCTTCTCCCTGGGCTACCTCCTGGATGCGTTGCAGATTGTCGCCGTTGATATCCAGCGCGGTGACGGTAGTACCGGGCAGGCCCTCCGATAACATAAAACTGTATTCTCCCTGACCGCAGCCCAGGTCGAGAATCTCCTGAAATTCGTCTACCGGTAGTTGTTTCAGCATTCTTCCGAACACCTCCGCGCGCGCATAATTGCCCACATTGGTAGGGCCGAAAACCTGGTAGATTAGTTTGGCCAGCTGCGGATGCCGCTGCATGCGCCGGCTCATCAGGTACTGCGTTTTTCCATAAGTAAATTCCATCGCTTGCATCTTATAAAACCTTGGTTCTGACAATGATGACCGACCGCTGGTACAGCGCGAATATTTCGCGGATGATTTTCCAGTGGTCGACCGGTAAAATGCGCCGGATAATGATCTGTCCGGCAATGATATTAATCCAGATAGCTATTAGTGTAGCAAAGGCGGCTCCTCTTATTCCATACCAGGGAATGAGAAGCAGGTTGAGCCCGATATTGAGTAGCAGACTAAAAGCCAGTACTCCGAAATTAAGGCGCGGCCGGCCGATCGCATCGAGCGTTATGCCAAACAGGCGCCCCCAGGGTTTGATAAAAACGGCTGCTACCAGAATGCTGAGCACCGGCGCGGCCTCGGCGTAGGGAGCGCCCGCCAGTAATAGTACGATCGGTTCTGCCAGTAACAGGACACCGATGGAAAAGGGGATCATCAGCGCCATCAGAAAAGCAATAGACTTTTCGTAAAGCAGGGTAACGGAGGCATTATCCGGCTGCCGGTTGGCTTCAGCCAACCTGGGATAAATCACCTGCGCCATACTCGTCATCGGTGCTTCCATATAATTGGTAATGCGCGCCGCAACGTTGTAGATCGCTACCGCCACCGGGTTGATAAAGGCGCCGACCATCATCAAGTCCATCTTGTTGAAAAGCATGGAGCTGAAATTGGTGCCCAGCACGTATTTCCCAAAGTGGAAAAGCCGGCCTACCCACTTCCGGTCCAGGTTGCCGAGGCGCATATAACGGCGGCGGTAACTCAGCATGATCAGTAGTGAAACCATCGCCGCAGCAATTTGTAGAACCGGCAGCCAGAACACCTCCACGGCCCCGTACCATTGCCACCACCCTAGTACGAAAATCAGAAATAAAAAGCCGTAGGCAAATTTTGAAAAAAAGATGCCCCGGAAATCGCCGTTGGCCATATGCACAAAATCGATGAAACGGGCAGTCCCGAATACGAGTACATAGGGCAGGTACCACCAGAGCAGTTGCGCTAATTCGGGCGTCGACCACAGCCGGGCCAGCGGATAACCAAGACCGATCAACAGCAACCCCAGTCCAAGTGCCGCCAGCGTATTGAGTAAAAGCCCGGCGCTGACGATGCGATCGTAGTGCTCCGGCGCTTCCGCGCAAAATTTGACCAGCCCGTTCTGGATCAGCCCGATGCGTGCCATTTCAGCAAATGAGGTTACTGTCATAAACAGTACCCAGACACCGAATTCGTATTCCGGCAGCAAACGCACCAGCACCAGAAAGCTGATAAAGGCAAAACCCAGCTGCGAGCCGTAGGCCAGCAGTGAGTAACTTCCCGAACGAAACCAGTAGGAGCGCGATAACTTCATTTAATTCCAATGCTTCAGTAAGGTGTAATCTTTCGGAATGGGGTGATCATCAAATCACTGTGATTGCTTAGCTCAAAGGTTGCACACCAGGCGACTGGTCTGGCCGGCCAACGTCCAAAAGCCTTTATACGAAGTAGGCTTCCGGTGAAACCCCGAATGCAACAACTCTATTATTCCCCGGCTCTGTTCTGCTCCTCTTCCCCGTTGCGGTCTTTCTTCCCGGCGTTGATTCCAAGCAGAATACCGAAGACGAAGAAGGGAATGATGATGTGCCAGGGCATTCCTTCTCCAAGCATAAAGTTCATTTTTTCTTACGCAGCTAAGCCGCGTCTGTTACATTGTTTCAAATACTTGTATTCCTCCCGGAGTTTCAGACAACTTTTATTCTTTCTCCGGCGCTTCCTGTTCTCCATGCGGCGTATGCATAAAACTTGCGGCTGCCCGGCGCGCCTTAAGCAGTGATGCCAGCGTGGCCAGGAAGGCGGCCGGTAGTTGCCGTAAGGCGCTGCGGTGGGGCGCTTTAAACAGGTAGACCGGCATACCCAATGCGAAGGACAGGAGGTTGCCGGTCAGCAGTCCACTCCAGATTAGGGCGTAGGATGTACTTCCCAACAGCAGACTGATTCCAGCGGCCAGCCCTAGTATTCCCGGGGTGAGCAGGCGCGGCGGCAGCCACATCTGCAGGGCTTTGTTAAAAAAATCCCGGTTGCCGCTTTGAAAAAGACTGCGCAGAGCCGGCCTGAAAAAGATCTTTGCGTACGAGAACTGCGCCTGAATCCAGCGACTGCGCTGGTTGGAAAAAACCTCCGTATCCCGTACTTTCTCATCCAGGACCCGGGCTTCGGCATCGTAGGTGATGGCTATCCCCCTCCGGGTCAGCCGCAGCTCCAGCTCTTTGTCGAATCCGCCGATCGCTTTTACCTGCGGCATCACTTCCCGAAACAGGGTATAATCAAAGGCCATGCCTGACCCGGCCAGGCGCGCCGACAGCCCTAAAGCGCGATGACCGGCACAGAGTATATGATTGTTGATCGATTCGCTGGCGCCGTCGAGCACGGACATGGGGGTGTCCAGGTTCTTCGGCATACGCTGCCCCTGCACGACGCTTGCCCCCCGCTCAAAGCTGAGATTGATGCGCTGCAGAAAACCGGGCGCCATCTCGTTGTCGGCATCGAGAATGAGGGCGATGTCGTAGTCTTCCGCCGGCAGCTGCTCCAGCGTTCGGTTCAGGGCTTTGGATTTGGTACTTTTCGCAAAAGCTACCTCGATCACTCGTATAGGTAATTCCCGTAAGGCCAGCAGCGTAGCGGGCTGCAGGGAGTCGGCAATAACCGTGACGCTGTACTTATCAGAAGGGTAGTCCTGTTCCAGGGTCCGTCTGGCCACTTCCACGATCACCGCGTCCTCGCGGTAGGCGGGAATCAGCACAGCGATTCGCCGGTATTGCCCGGTCTCTCCCGGGGAAGGCGTGCGGTAAAAATGCCCAGCCACCGAAAAGATGAGCTGGTACAATACGGCCCAGCCGAAATAGAGAAGTAGTAATAGCGTGATGAAATTTATAAGTATCATTTTCTCATTCGTTCATATTCGTTTGTGTTCGGGTTGCCTCAGCGAAGGAGCGTAGCGACTGAGCCCCCACAGGAAGGCGGGCCGAAGGCCCCGGCAGTCCCCACACCTATGAGTCTTCATCCATCATCCGGTCATACATGGGAGCCATAAAAATCAGCGGCAGGGCGATGCTCATGATCATTCCCGTAGGCATTTGACTAAACACCTGGTTACCGTAGCTGGCCAGCAGGACACCACCGAACCCACAGTAGAGGGCCATGATTTTCTGCTTAAGTACGGGGTGTCGCAGGTTCCAGACAATATATCCGCCCTTGCCGAGAAAGTACCCCAATATGAGCACGTGAAAGCACAGGCCGACGATGCCTGTTTCTGCCCAGATTTTCACGTAGTAACTATCCGTCGGCGTTTCTGCCAGTACTGTTCCCGGGCTGAAGCGTTCGCCCCAGAAGCCCGCCGAGCCGATGCCTCCGCCAAAGGGACGGGAGGCGAGGTGATCGCCGAATGTCACCTGGTTGCGCAGGCGGGCCTGCAGGGAGGGATTGTCGACGGATAGCGCTGTGCGCATGCGGCGCACTTCTTCGATGCCGTGGAACAGATACGTGTTTTTTAAAATAAAAAAAGTCAGGCCGATCATGACCAGGCCTGCGATGAGTATTTTGAAATTGCGGCTGACGATCATGTAGACCAGCGTTCCGCCGGCGGGCACCGCCAGGGCACCCCGCGTTCCCGAAATCATGAAACCGATGAACGTCAGCAAACCCGCAATAATAAAAAACCATCGTTGTTTCCAGCTGATAGGGGCCAGGGCGATAATGCCGCAAACCAGGGCAAACATAGCCTGCGACGCTCCAAACTGGCCGGCGTCGCTGTAGAAGGAAAAGACGCGCAACTTCCCCCATAAAATGTGTTCCTCATGATGGTCCAGCTCGTAAAGCCAGCGATCCTCCGCCCAGTCGGTGCCGAAAAACTCCTGTCTCAAGCCCCAAAGCGCGCCCAGTATAGAAAGGAACAGGAGGAGATAAATAAAGCGGTCGAGATATTTCGGATGACGGTAATAGCTGAATACCAGGGTGAAGGTCAGTAACTGATAAAAACCGATACCCCGCATGGCGTAAAACCAGGCCGTCCGGCTTTGCGCCTCCGGGTTGAACAGCTCGAGCACCACATAACCAAACCAGAGTAATGCCAGCAGGCAAATGTCATTGCGAATGGGTTGCCAGCCGCCTTCCCGGAAGCGATGGAAGAACATCCCGATCCAGGCGACAAACAAAAAAAGGTCAACGCCCAGCCCCCAGGGGGCGGAAATATACCGGGCCAGGCCCGAAAGGAAGAAAGCTACCAGCAACGCGGCGCTAATGCCGATTCGGGGATTACGGATGATCATTCCCAAAAGGAAAAGCGATGCCGGAAGAGCCATCACGACGATGCCGGCCGTCAATCCGCCTATGGCTATAACTCCAGCACCCGCGGCAGCCACCAGCAGCAATACGACAAGCATCGGTGGATGCTTCAGCAATCCGGCGCCGGAAGGTGTATGGAAAGCGGATGAGCTCATAAATCTTTTTCTCTACCGGCAATTTACAGGCCTGAAAGCCTGCCGGCAGGATTCTTCGATCAGTGGTGCGCTTTAAGAGGTTAGTGGCGTATTTGGTCGGTAACCGGCGACGAAGAAGTAAAGTGGGGCGAGGAAAAAGAACAAACCCAAACGCATAATCTGCTGGAAAGTACTTACCTCAGGCAACAGTAATACTATCTTCTTTATAGACCGCCTGGATGGCGTGCAGCAGTTCGACGCCCTGATCCTTGCGACGCTGGAAAGCTTTGCGGCCGAGGATGAGTCCCATGCCGCCGGCGCGCTTGTTGACCACGGCGGTGCGCAAGGCGTCGCCCCAGTCGGAAGCGCCTTTGGATCCGCCTCCGGAATTGATCAGTCCCACCTTGCCCATGTAGCAGTTGGCTACCTGGTAACGGCACAGGTCGATGGGATGGTCGGTGCTGAGGGTCTCGTACATATCCTCGTCGTACTTGGCGAAGTCGAGGTCGCGAAAGCCGTAATTGGTATCCGGCTGTTTTTGTTTGATAATATCGGCCTGTATGGTGACGCCGAGATGGTTGGCCTGGCCGGTGAGGTCAGCGGCAGTGTGGTAATCTTCGTCTTTGGTTTTGAAAGCTGAATTCCGGGTGTAGCACCACAGGATAGTCCCCATGCCCAGTTCGTGGGCATAGTCAAAAGCCTGGGCAATTTCCTGGATCTGGCGGTTGCTTTCCTCGGAGCCGAAATAGATGGTGGCTCCAATCGCGACCGCGCCCATGTTCCAGGCTTCCTGCACGTTACCGAAGAGGATCTGGTCATAATTATTGGGGTAGGAAAGCAGTTCGTTGTGATTGATCTTAACGATAAAGGGGATCTTGTGGGCGTATTTGCGCGAAAGCATTCCCAGTACGCCGAAGGTGGAGGCTACCCCGTTGCAGCCTGCGTCGATGGCCAGCCGGACGATAGCTTCCGGATCGAAGTAGTCGATGTTTTTATAAAAGGAGAATGCAGCGCTGTGCTCGACGCCCTGGTCGACCGGCAGAATTGACAGGTAACCGGTGCCGCCCAGGTTGCCGTGGTCGAAAAGCTGCTGCAGGCTGCGCAGTACCTGGGCCGAGCGGTTGCTGTCGCGGTAAACGTCGTCTATGTAATCCGGACCGGGAAGATGCAGGTTGGATTTAGGAATTTTACTGGATTCGTAACCGAGCAATTGGCCGGCTTCGTCTCCCAGTTCTTCGCGAAGGCGTTTTCTGATGTCCATACGGTTTTTCTTTTCATAAAGCAGAAAGCCGCCGGATGTTTAAACTCATCCTTACACATTCGCTTTCTGAATCGCGGCCGGCAGTGTATTCCAGAGTATCCACAGATCCAGCCGGAAACTATAGCGTTGGGCGTATTCCACGTCGAGCTGTTTGCGTTCTGCTTCCGACATGCTGTTATTGCCGCGGCGGGTAACCTGCCAGAGGCCTGTAATTCCAGCCGGTGCGCCGAAGCGCAGTATCCAGTCGTCTTCCGTTAGTTGTTCGGCCTCATAGAGCGGAAGCGGGCGGTTCCCCACCAGCGACATATCCCCCTTCAGTACATTGATCAGCTGGGGCAGCTCGTCCATACTGGTGGAACGGATAAAACGGCCGATCCGGGTAATACGGGGATCATCGACTACCTTGAAAAAAGCATCTTCAGCACCTGCAGACAAACGCTGCCGGGAGTACTGTTTTTCTTCGATGAAATGATTGTCCATCACCAGGACCAAAGAGGAGGGAGGAGCAGCAGCACGTTGCACGGCAGCCGCCTGCTTTTTGTTCTCCCTTCCCTGGTATTGGTTCCTCGCCTTCAGCTGTTCCACCATGCGATCTGCATCGACACGCATGGAGCGGAATTTATAAAAATTGAAAACGCGAAACCCCTGGCCTGCCCGCTGGGAGATGTAGAAAACGGGACCTGGCGATTCGAGCTTGATGAGAAGGGCCACCAGGAGGAAGACAGGAGAAAGCAGCAGCAGTAGGGTAGAAGTAACCAGCACATCGAAAAACCGTTTCCACCAGGGAACCGACCAGTATCTTTTTTCACTTAAGGAGACCTTTGTTTTGGTTGTCCTTGTTCTGTTCGTCAGGCAATTGTGCAGGCGCTGTTCCAGGACTTTCGGGTTGACGGGATGCCGGAAATAATCCCGAACCCGGAACTTCCTGGCCGCCTGCTTCATCTCCGGGGGGGCATTGGTTTCGGATAACAAAAAGAACGGAACGCCGGCCAGCGCCGGGTCGCGAAGCATCTCGTAGCGCAGGCGACAGAAAGCGGCGGGGTCCGCCGGTCCGGCCTCATACAATACCAGGTCAGTGGAATTGCCAGGGCGTCTCAGATATTCCAGACCTACTTTAACAGAGGCGCTGTGATAGATGCGAACCGGTTCTTTGCGGAAGAAGCTCAACCATTTTTCGCAATGACCACCAATACAGACGATACGCTTCATGGCAATTTATTTTGTTTTTTACTATTCACCATCCTGGCTTCGCCAGGAAAGTTTTTTTGAGCCACAGATCACACGGATTTCCCAAAATGATAATCTGTGAAAATCCGTGTGATCCGGGGCAAAAACGAAAAAATATCGCCGCGCAGCGGCGAGACTGAATAGTTACTTTGTTTTTGCAGTGGAATACGGTGATAGGTGATACCATTCCTCTATCGCAGGTGCTTTCTGATGCGCAGTTCCAGCTCTCTGGGATTAAAGGGTTTGACAATATAATCCGCGGCGCCCAATTCCAGGCATTGTACCCGTTGCGGGCTTTTCTTCACGCCGGAGAGAATGAGCACCGGAATCTCCGAGAACAGGGCGGACGATTTGAGCTGGGTGAGAAAGTCCACTCCGCTGAGCCCCGGCATCTTGATGTCAACTGTAATCAGATCGGGAAAATTTCCCTGATCCAGCCATTCCCAGGCTTCCCCGGCATCGGGAAAAGCGAGCACATTGAAGTCTTTGCACAGGTACTCCTGCAGGAAAGCCCGCATCATGACGTTGTCGTCGATGATTGCAAGTGTTGCTTTCATAATAATCGTTTTCTGTTCTCTTTTTTCTGTTTTCCACTAACCTGCTCTCCAGGCGCGGTGGCCGGGGAAGCTTTTTGCTTCTTCTTTCAATCACCCAAATTTATTTGCTCATGGCGGAGCCTTGGCGAATTTTAGGTAAGTGGGGCCATTCTGTAGAAATTTGGTCAAAAGCTTCGGAAAAGCGGGGGAAAGCAGGGTTTTTGGCAGCGCTCTGCAAAAAAAAGCGGAATTCCACCGGAATTTCGACGGAATCGGACCGCTTACCTAAAAAATGAGTTATCGGCGAGCTTCTCCTCTATTTTTAGTCTTTGAAATTTGGAGGACCTATTATGAAAAAGGTTAAAGGGGGGAATGTAGGGCGATTACTGGGAAATGTACCGAAGCAGCTTACGCGCATCACGTCTTCCGGCAAATACTTGCCCGCTGTCGACGGTTTACGCTTTATGGCGATCATGCCGGTGCTGATACAGCATCTCAGCGAGCGTTTCATTCGTTATACACCGCTTTCTTTCGCCGTTCCCGTAAAACAGGATTACACGGCCTTTCTGGCCGGTCGCGGCACGATCGGTGTCTTTTTATTTTTCGCGATCAGCGGCTTTATTCTTGGGCTGCCCTTTGCGCGGCATTTTTTAGAGCGGAGAGGCAAACTGCGGCTGGGCCGCTATCTGTGGCGGCGGCTGACCAGGCTGGAACCGCCCTACATTCTCTGGATGTGCTGTTTTTTTGTAGTGCTGCTCATCAAGGGGGACTACAGCTTCGGTGAGTTGTTTCCTCATCTCGGAGCCAGCCTGCTGTACATGCACAATATTTTTTACGAACAGTATTCCTGGATCAATCCGGTGGCCTGGTCCCTGGAGATCGAGATTCAGTTCTACTTGCTGGCGCCTTTTCTCGCCGGTTTATTTTTTAGCATTCCCTCACTTCGTTGGCGACGGATGGCATTGCTGGCTGCCATTGGGGGCATCATTGCCGCGCAGCAGACATTCGGGTGGCTGGTCATGCCCTTCAAAGCCACGCTGCTGGGGCAGCTGCAGCACTTTCTGGCCGGTTTTCTGATGGCCGACCTTTACTTGTCGGGCTGGCTGGACCGCCCCTCGCGCCGTTCCCTGCTATGGGATATGGCGGGGATAGCAGCTTTCTGGACGCTGCTGCACACCTGGTCAACGGAGTGGATGGATAATCTGTTTTTTGCCGCCGCCTTGCTGCTGTTTTTTGCCGCGGGGTTCAAGGGGGGCATCTGGCGCCGCTTTCTCAGCAATCCCTGGATCGCTGCTACCGGGGGGATGTGTTACACGATCTACCTCATTCACTTGCCCCTCCTGGAAGGAGTTGTCGGCTGGACCAGCCGGTTTACGATAGGGAATGGCTACAGCACTAATTTGCTGTTGCAAATGTTCCTCGTGCTGCCCCTGGTGCTGATCGTTTCAGCGGCTTGCTTCCTGCTTTTTGAAAAACCTTTTATGGATAAAAACTGGCCGCAAAAGACCAAAAACCGGTGGGCCGCATGGCGAAACCGGAACCGGACGATCAAAAAAGCAACATCATGAGATTTGCCTATTCCCAATTCCGATACCTGATTGCCTTCGCTTTATTTGTGCCTGCTCTCTGCCCGGGAGATTTGCATGCCCAGGAATCCCCTTCCACTGTGCTGGAATCACCGGAATACGAAATCGAAGAGAGTACTGGGCAGAATAATATCATACATCTGCGACCGCTGGAGGAACTACTGGAGGATGCCCTGCGCAATTCTCCCTTGCTCAAGTCGCAAAAAATCAATGTTGACAACCTTGGCGAACAGCTGAAGATGGAGCGTCGCAACTGGGCCAACTTCGTCGGTCTGGACGCTTCCTATCAGTATGGTAACGGCGCCTGGGTCGGTGATATTGAAGGCGGCGCCGGCGGTCCGGCCACGGTTTTCCGCACCAATCGCGAAAACTCCTTCTACCGCGTTGGGGTGGGCCTGCGATTGCCGCTCGGCGAATTTGTCACGCGCGGCGCCCGCACCCAGCTGCTGAAAAACCAGATGGAGCAGGAAAAATACAATCGCCAGGAGATTGAGCTGGGTATCCGCGAACGCGTCATCCAGGAATATCAAAATTTCAAACTCCAAATCCGCTTGATGGAAGTAAAGTCGGAAGAACTGGAATTTCACCGCGTAGCCGTCAAGCTGGCCGAGCAGTATTTTCGCGAAGGCGCCCTCAACGTAGAGGAGTTCTCGAGCACCTTCCGGGAGCGTTCGCGTGCTGAAGCTGAGCTGGAAAAGGCTAAAGTTCAGGCGCGGCTTTCCTATCTGCTGCTCAAGGAGCTCGTCGGGGTAGAGATTAGGAAGGAATAGTTCCGGCGCAAGGCGGACGATCCTCGCTTTGAGGAGAAAAAACTTGCAATATTGATAGTCCCAAAACAACAAGCACATGACCTTTCTGGAATTCACACAACTGATTCGGCGCAACCTGTGGCTTATGCTGCTGCTCGCTTTTACGATGGCGGTCATCGTCTTCTTACTAACCCGGCAAAACAAGGATCAGTTTTATTCCGAAACGCTCATTGACACAGGGATGGTAGCCGGTTACGATATTGAAAATGCCGGTTCCGGTCAGCGTGTAGACCGCGAATTCATGCGTAATGAAATGGAGAGCCTCATTAGTCTGGCGAAAGCCTATGAGACGATGGAGGAACTGTCGACCTGGCTGCTGGCGCGTTATATAATGGTTTCGGAACCTTCGGCCCGCTGGATAGGAGCAGAAAGCTTTCGGGAGTTTCAGGAGTCCTTCCCCACTGAATTGCGCCGGGAGCTCATCTATCCCGATTCGTTGGAGGGCACTTACCAAAATCTCGTCGCATTGCGCGACGCCAAACAGAATAACCCGGTTTCACAGATCATTTATTCTGATCATCACTTTTTCGGACTCGAGCAGCTGCGTAATACCATTCGTGTCGACCGGGAAGGCAACAGTGACCTGCTTAAGCTATCCTATATCACTTCCGATCCTGCCGTTTGCCAGCAGACCCTGATTGCGCTTACGGATTTGCTTACGCAAAAAGTGCGGGAACAACGGCGTAGTCAGTCCTCATCGGTGCTTTCTTACTTTGAGGAGGCCACGCAGCAGGCCGCCTTCCGTTTGCGCAATGCAGAAGACAAGCTGCTGGAATTTCACGAGGAGAACAATATCATCAACTACTACGAACAAACCCGCTTTATCGCGAACAAGAAAGAGGACCTCGACGAAATGTTCTTCAAAGAGCGGATGGAGCTGCGGTCTTCAAAAGCCAAGCTGGCCCGCCTGGAAGATCAGCTGCGCAACCGGGTGCGCCTTTCGGAAATCAACAACGAACTGATGGCCAAACGCAGCGAACTGACCGACATTTCGCGCGACCTGGCCAAGTACGAGCTGGTGGCCAAAGGCAATCCCGAAACGATCGTCCAACCGGAGGTACAGGTTTTACAGAACAGGCACCGGGAACTGCGCAAAGCTCTCGGCGACGTAGCGCTGGAAAAGTATCAGGTAGAATATTCTCCGGAAGGAATGGATACCAAAAATATGCTCGACGAGTGGCTGAAAATCGTCATTAACAGCGAGGAGTCCGGCGCACGGCTCGAGGCCATCGATGAACGCCGTAACGAGTTCGAAGAAATTTATAAGAAGTTCGCGCCCTGGGGGTCGCGGCTCAAGCGAATTGAACGGGAGATCGACCTGGCGGAAAATGCCTATCTGGAGAACCTGCATTCCTATAATCAGGCGCGTCTGCATATGCAGAACACCCTGATGTCGGCCTCTCTGCAATTGGTGGATGCTCCCTTTTACCCCCTCGAGCCCTTGCCTTCCAAGCGTCTCATCCTGATCGCAATCGCCTTTATTGCCGGATTGCTGTTGACGCTGGGCGTCCTCTTGGGCCTTGAATTCCTCGACCACAGCCTGAAGCGCCCCGCCGCTGCCGCCCGCGCCACGGGGTTGGAACTGTTCGGCGCGCTGCCCCGCCGGCCTGAAAAGATCAAGAGAGGAAGCCTTCCGGTGGATGCGGAATACGCGCAAAGCCGCTCGGTGGAATTGCTCCTGCAGCAGATCAAACTACATACCCAGCATGTCAGCGGCCGACCGCGCAAGGTCGTCATCACCAGCACCCGCGAAGGTGAGGGCAAGTCGTTCGCTGCCGGTGAAGCCGGCGCCAAACTGCGGGCCTACGGGCGCCGGGTGCTCTACCTCTTTCCGCAAGGTGAAAACACGGCTGAGAGGCATCTTCACCCGGATGATCGTTCTTACGCCCTCGATGCCGCTTTTCCCGGAAAGGAGTCAATAGCGGAATTATTCGAAAGTAACCACGCCGATGTGCAACTCGAAGACTTCGATTACGTATTTGTGGAAATACCGGGTTTGCTCACCGGCCAGTATCCTATAGATCTGGTGGCGGAGGCCGATCTGTCGCTGTTCATTTGCCGCGCCAATCGCGTCTGGAATGCTGCCGACCGGAAAGCGATCGATACATATCACAAGGCTATCGAGGGAGAAGCCAAATTGGTGATGAACGGTGTGCCGGCGGAATATCTCGAAGACAGCCTGGGAGAGTTGCCGCGTCGCCGCTCTTCCTTGCAACGCTGGTTTAAGCGAATGGCGACGCTCAATTTTGCAGGGAAAGCCCGCTGGTAGCAGAAAGCACCACCGCTCGGAGCCGGGCAGCTATCGCCCGCAGGAGCGGGGAAAGTACCTCCTGGTTTATTCCGCCTCAACCGAGCAGATTTATTCTCTCCGGCTTCGCAATAGACCAATTCATGAATAATGCGGGTTAAATATGCTCGCGTACTTACAATCATTGTTCGATTTGAAAGACGTCAACACCTCAGTTTATAAGTCTGCCGGCAGGAAGTCGCCGCCGCTGCTGTGTTTCGGTTTCCCTAAATGGGAAGGCGATTACATGACCTCTACGGTACAGTTATTATCGGAACTGGCCATGTATCACGAGGTACTCTATGTCGAGTATCCCTTTACGCTGACCGATCTGTGGCGGGGCAGGGCTCCGGCCCGGCGTCTGCTCGGTCTGGAACCCCGACAGCGCAGCGTAAGCCTTCCTAACGGCGCCGGTTTACATGTGCTGACCCTTCCTCCTTTTCTGCCTGCCAACTGGACGCCCTCGACAAACTGGCACCTGCAGCTGATGCGTTGGAACAGTCGCCTGGCCAGGTCGGTGGTGCGCCCGGCCCTTCGCCGCCTCGGGTTCGAAAGGCCGGTTGTTGTCAATGCCTTTCAACCGGCGCTGGGCAGCCTGCTTCGGGGGGCTTTCAATGAACGCCTGCTGCTCTATTATTGCTACGATGAAATAAGCGCTGCTCCCTGGATCAAAAAACACGGCGCAATCAGTGAGCGCCGTTTTCTACCGCAGGCCGATGCGGTGATCACTTCCTCGCGACAGCTGGCCGGCGCCAAACGCGCCGGTAACGCCTGCTGCTATACGGTGCTCAACGGAGTGGATGACCAACGCTTCCGGCCACTGGCTCTTTCCGGGGAAGCCCCTTTCGAAGCAGCGGGCTACCGGGCCGTGGTAGGCTATCTCGGTTCCGTAGACCTCCGGCTGAATTACCAATTGCTCGGCGAAGTGATTGCCCGTTGTCCCGAATACCTCTTTATTTTCGTCGGCCGCGTCAATCATCCGGGTGGACAGGGCCAGCTCGACAGCTTCGATAACGTGCGGCTGCTCGGCTCTCAGCCGCCGGACTCCCTGCCCCATTTCGTACAGCATTTCGACCTGGGGATTATTCCCTTTCTCGACAATGAACTGACTGCCGGTATTTATCCGCTAAAAGTTAACGAATACCTCGCTATGGGTAAACCAGTGGTCGCCACTACCTTTGGCGATATGAGTGATTTTCGGGAACATATCCAGCTGGCTGATAACGCAGAGGCTTTCCGTAAAGCCATCGTCCGCGCTTTGGCCGAAAACCATCCGGAAGAACGAGAGCAGCGCATCGCTTTTGCCCGGCAAAATTCCTGGCGGAAACGGGCTGAACAACTGCACGAGTTGATCATGAGGCTGACGACAGAGAAGTCCGACCGTAATTAATCCGGATTAATTCGCCGGCAACAAGTCTACTGAAAAAAAACTGTCTTCAAAAAAGCTTTTCTTTCATCTGATCAGGTGTACACTGCCGGATTGCTGCGCGGTAGTCACTTCTCCCTCTTTTTCAAAAGCGTATTCAACGATGTAGAGATATACACCGGCAGGGGCTTCTTGTAAGCCCATAAAGCCGTCCCAGCCGCTGTTGATATCCACGCTCTCAAAAACGAGTTGTCCCAAACGGTTGAAAAGACGGAGCCGGAATGAGATGATTGCGCATCCGAAGAAGAGCCGGTAGCGGTCGTTGGCGCCGTCGCCGTTGGGGGAGAAGACATTGGGGGCATAGAGGGTACAGCAGTCGCGGAAAGTGACCCGCTGTTCGGCGCGGAAGCGGCAGCGACCATCGCTGACCTCTACCGCATAGAGGCCGGCGCTGTCGACGGTGATGGCGGCGCTGCGCTCGCCGGTATTCCACTGCAGATCCCCGGCGCCGGTGGCTTCTACCTCCAGGGTGGCTTGCTGCCCCCGGCAGAGGGAAAGGCCAGGCCCAAGGCGGATGGGCTGCAGGGAGGAATAGCGCACTTCTATACTGTCGGCTGTGGTGCAGCCTCCGGCGCCGATGACTTGCAGGCTATAGCTGCCGGGAGCGGTTACGGTAAAGGAGGGATCCCTGCTGCCGTCCTGCCAATGATATTGCTCGGCGCCGGCTACAGAGGGGCGAAGGAGCAGCGTTTGCTCCCGGCAAAGGAAGGTGTCGGGGCCCAGTTCCACCTCCACCGGTTCCAGAAAACCGACGTGCAGGGAGTCGCGTAGAATACAGCCTTCATCGTTCTCTATATCGAGTCGGTAGCCTCCGCTTTCTGCTATGTAACGATCCGGCCTGCTAAGACCATCGTTCCAGGTGTAGCGGCGCCCTGTATCCATGCTTCCGTCAATATAAAGCGAGGCGCCGGCACAGCGTGTAGTATCGGGACCTAGAAGACCGTCGATTTCGGTATGACCGGCAACATCGATGGTGTCGGGAAAAGGACAACTCCCGTACATAGCGATGAGGCGGTACTGACCGGCAGTGTCAATCGTATAGGAAGGCCCGGTCGTGCCGTCCTGCCAGGTGTAGCGGTCGAAGCCGGGCATGGCCTCCAAATTCAGGCTTTGCCCCCGGCAGAGCAGGGTGTCGCGCAGGAGCAGCGGCTCCGGAACCTGCAGGGCGGGCGTAAAGCGATTGGGGAGTTCCGTCGTGGATCGGGCCTCGCCCAGCGGCAAAGCAGCATCCTGGTAATTACAGCCGGGACCCTTTATGTCGGGATTTTGAACAACCCCCAGCGCATAGGTTCCCGGACGCGCTATGTATAGACGATCATCGGGGCCCCGGGCGATGCCGGCCAGACAGTCGGGGCAATCTGCTCCGGCGGCGCCCACCTCCTGACGAGAGGCGGCCATTGTTGCCTCCTCATTGGAAGATAAATCGTACTGGTAGATGGCGCGCGGACTGTCTTTCATGTTCTCGGTGCTGTAAAGGAATCGCCCGTTGGGTGAAAAAGCCAGCCCGAAAGGCTCGTTAAAAGTCTCGGCGTCCAGGATGCGTGGGATACGTACCCGGCCGTCTTCTGGGTAAAAGTTGAACAATAGCAGGAAGTCATCAGTCTGCATCTCATTAACTCCGGAAGGAAGGTAGGTAAAGGCACCGGATAGCGCTAGCCGCGAGCCGTCGGGAGAGATCGCCATCAGCAGCTTGTCCAGGCCCTGAGTGCCCCGGTTGATGATCCAATAGCTGGAGGTCTTGGGATTGCCGATGCCATTGAAATCTATGGGGTAGACGTGGAGAACAGTGGAGTTGGCCGGGCTGATCTCATAGGAGAATAGCCAGACACCGCAGTCTTTTTCGTAAGTAAGCAACACGGGATATTGATTCCGGGCCAGCACGACATTTTTCTGGTCCGGCGCCACGGCGCCGTATCCGCCGTTGCGGTTCAGGTCGAAAATGGAATAGCGCAGGATCCCTCCGGACGAAGGGGAAGAAACAGTGAAGATGTAGTACTGCCCCGGCGCGTGAATAACGGGAACGACAGTTACAGACTGCGCCCATCCGCCGGCGGCCATTAATCCGTCTCCAAAAGGAACGAGCTGATGGCGTCGGTCCCATACTCTGACGCCGTCGGTATAAAAGAGTAACTCGCCCGTGGCGTCGGACACCACCGTACTGCCCTGCTCCTGAATCTGCCCGTCCGTCATGATTACCGGGCTTTCGCTGCCGAAATCCAAACCGGCGCCCTCGCCGAAATACCAGCGATCGTTTTCGCCCTGACTGTGTAATCCTAACGGCAGGCAGCAGAGGACCATAAGGCTACATAGTAATCGTACAGCAATCGCTTTGCTCATAGGTGCAGGAAAAGTATTGAAAGCGCGGAAGTTAAGGCTTTTGCGATACAGCGCCTGATTTTCGCTCCGGAAAAGCCGAAAATGTTGCCGGCTGGCATCTGATGAAAATCATAGCTGCCGGCACACAATTATCATTTGGGGAGATAATAATGTGACCTATCTTTTGAGTATTTGAATTAGATTGTTCACCAAAGCCGGAAATTATGAAACAGATGAGCTACTATTTCAGTCTGCTACTTTTACTGGCCCTGCCGGTCATAGTTTCGGGCCAAACGCCGGAGCAGACGGCTGATACGCAGCAAGTGACCGTCCGGGAAGATGTAGCAGTACAAAAAGTCTTTCCCACGATGAATATCGAGATGGAGGTCTATCCCAATCCGGCGCGGGAAAAAATTTATCTGCGCATCGATGCGCCTGCCTTCAAACTGGTCTGGCTGACGCTTTACAACTGCAACGGCCAGGTTTTACGGAACCGTCAGGTGCAGATTCCCGCCAACCTGGAGATGAATCTTCAGGAATTATCGCCGGGTGTTTATCTTCTCCGCGTGACGGACGGCAAGGAAGTGTTGACCAAGCGGGTGTTGAGGCAGCGGTGAGGCTGAGAGGGAAATAGAGAACTGAGGACCTGATGACTGGAAGATGTCGCAGTTTCGGCTTCTCCCGGTCACCTTGACCCGAAGTCTATTTTTTCAAAACAACTCAACCCGATTTCTAATTATGGAGATTTCGGAAAGCGAGCCTGTCCGGAAAGCTGAAGCATTTTTTCTGCGGCTTGTGGACTCAGGAAGAGGAGATCATCGGTATCGCCCAGGACTTCGTCTATCAGGCCGTAATCGCGGGCTTCGACCGCATTCAAAAACTTATCGCGCCGGAAATCGGCTTCAATTTCCTTCCAGTCATGTCCCGTGTGTTAACGGCTTCCTGGAAAATATCCTGCGCGTCATCCAGCGACCGGCCACGCTTTTTCACCAGGCAGGCAACGCGGGGGAAGGCCTTTTCATAAAGTTCTTCAAAAATAGCTTCCTGTTGTCGGGACGATATAGAGGCGGTACATTTCATGGCATCGGGTTTTACAGTAAAGTGCCGTAAAAGGCAAAAAGATCACCCGGTTCAGGTTACTTTTTTAAAATTTTGGGAAAAGACAAAAAAAATGGTAACCAGTTTGGGGACTGATTACCATTCAGGTGGGTATATGTAGATTGTTTTCCCTGGTAGGTCAGGGATTGATTGTGTTCCTACAAGTTAAGAGAAATTAATTTCAATGTAAAGGGGCGTGGCAAAAAAAAACGAAAAAGACCTTTTGCTTTTGCGAAAGCAAGGCTGTTCCCCTGCCTGACTTCCTTCCTATTTTTCAAACGGCACCGACAATCCCAGCCAGGGAAAGGCAAAAAACTCCGTTTCCTCCGCGATTGGAACAAAAAGGCCGTAATCCAGGGAAATACTGCTCCACACGGTTCTTCCGCCCGCAGAGAGCAGGAGAAGCGTTTCTCCGCCGGCATCGATATAGTAGTTTTCGGTGAGCAGGTATCCTTTGGGTCCCAGGCGAACCATACCGCTGACCGTCACCGTGGGAGAATTAGCCCATTCTCCGCCGGCGAAGCCGTAGCCCAGACCGATGTTGAGGTTCTTGTCCCGGCTGCCGAGGGTCGCCACGCCGTAGGGAATGCCGAAAAAGCCCGCGTCCGCACCAATGACCGTCCCGATCAATGCCCCGGCGCCGAGGTTAAACTTGTTGGGGCTGACCGGTATGGAGACCTTGGGCGTTATCCAGACTGGTGTGGGACTGCCGAAGAACAGGAACAAGGGCATGAGCCCGGCGCCGATGGAGGTGTTATCGGTGATGCCCACGCTGACCTGGTTGAAAAGCACCCATACATTTTGGTAATAACCCTCTCCCTTTTTAAGCCCATAGCCGTTGGGTGACCAGAAATACCGGGTCGACTGGGGATTGTCGGGCCACTCTATGCCGTCTACAAGCCGGAGCTCTTCGAGGGCCTGCATCCTTTTGATATTGTCCATCCAGATGGTAATTACGCCAAATTTTTCGGTATCCAGCCGGATATAACCTTCTTCCCGGGCGAGGATGTTGCCTGCAAAAGTGTTGCCGTCTTTCGTCTCAATACGCCATAAGGTGCTGTCCTGGGCTTCCTGTGCCGAAAGAACTGGTGAAAAAATGCTTAAAAGAGCAATACAAATCAAGCAGATTCGGATTTGTTTCATCATGAGTTTGAATTTGAGCCTGGCGAAGGAAACGGATGATTCCTGGTCTACGGATTATAAGATAATATATTCCCTAAATACCGAAGGGATACCCTAAATTGGAGCATGGTTCACTAATGATGTGAAAAGGTGCACAATTTGCTCTACACCTATTCGCCGGATATTATCGACAGTCGGGAAGCTTATCCCGGGGATGAATATGTCGACCTGCTCGGACTGGATAATTACCACGCAGCATTTCGCCAAAAGCCACTGTCAAAACGGAAAGTTACTTATTTGACAGTGTACTTAGTACACTGTGTATTAAGTTAGTTAGCATTTTGAATAGGGGATTTTTTCCTCAATCGAGGCGCTGCGGAGCCTCGTAGCCTAAGCTACGAAGGCGAGCACGGAACGAAGAGTGAGGGAAAAAGAGCCCTTCAAAATGTTGAAAAATTTAGTACACAGTGTACTTGGCCTATCAGAGCGCTCCCCTCAGCGAGGCGACAGCCGCGCCTCCACAATCAGGGCGCAGGGACGCCCTGATCCCCACAGGCATCCGAGCGAAGCGAAGGCAAGCCGCACAGGTAGTTCCTCCTATGAGGTGAAGATAAACTCAGACAGTACAAATAGTTTTCGTAAACTTTGGTTAATGAAAAAGATGCACTAACCCATGGAACTACATTTTCTCGATATCGCCATCCTGTTTGCCTATCTGGCGGCGACCATTTTCATCGGTTTTTGGATATCCAAGCTGGCTTCCAAAAATATCCAGAATTACTTTCTGGGTGGTAACAAGATTCCCTGGTATGCGCTGGGCCTGTCCAATGCCTCGGGCATGTTTGACATCAGCGGGACCATGTGGATGGTGTACCTGCTGTTCGTTTACGGGGTGAAAAGCATCTGGATACCCTGGCTCTGGCCAGTGTTCAACCAGATCTTTCTCATGGTATACCTGTCGATCTGGCTGCGTCGTTCCGGGGTCATGACCGGTGCGGAGTGGATCAAGTTTCGCTTTGGGACCGGACGGGGCGCTCAGCTGTCACATATCATCGTCGTGGCTTTTGCCATTATCGGGGTGATCGGCTTTCTGGCCTATGGGTTTATCGGCATCGGGAAGTTTGCGGCGGTTTTTCTTCCCTGGGAAATGTCGGCTGATCCGCACACTAATGAAATCATGTATGGGCTGATCATTACGGCGATCACCACGGTTTACGTCGTGAAAGGAGGGATGTTCAGCGTAGTATTTACGGAAGTATTGCAATTCTTTGTGATGACCATTGCCTGCGTCGCAGTGGGCATCATCGCCATGCAGCAGGTGTCGCCGGAGATGCTGCAACCCTTTATTCCGGCGGGATGGGAAAGCCCCTTCTTTGGCTGGGAACTGGATCTCGACTGGTCGGGGCTCATGGAATCGGCCAATCAGAAGATCGCCGACGACGGATGGTCGCTGTTCACCATATTTTTTATGATGGTGTTGTTTAAAGGTGTTTTGCAGGCCGGCGCCGGCCCTGCGCCCAACTACGATATGCAGCGTATCCTTTCGGCCCGTACTCCCCGTGACGCCGCCAAGATGAGCGGTATTGTAAACGTAGTGCTACTCTTCCCGCGCTACATGCTGATCACCGGCCTGACGGTGTTGGCCCTGGTCTTCTTCAGCGACGAGTTGAACGCGATGGGGGAGGGGGTGGATTTTGAGCTCATCCTTCCTTTTGCCATAAAAAATTTCGTCCCTATCGGCCTGACCGGCCTGCTTATCGCGGGCCTGCTGGCGGCCTTCATGTCTACCTTCGCCGCTACCACCAATGCTGCACCGGCCTACATTGTCAATGACATTTACAAGCGTTACATCAATTCCGATGCCGATCCGAAGGTCTATGTGCGGATGAGCTACCTGGTTTCCCTCTTGGTCGTGGTTGTCGGCACTGCCTTCGGCTTGGTGGTCGATTCCCTGAACGATATCATCCAGTGGATCGTCGCGGCGCTCTACGGGGGCTACACTGCCGCGAATATCCTCAAATGGTACTGGTGGCGCTTCAACGGATACGGCTATTTCTACGGCATGCTTACCGGTATTCTGGCCTCGCTGGTTCTGCCCCTGGCTTGGCCCGGTATGCCGGCGCTCGACGGCTTCCCCATCATTCTGGCCGTATCATTGGCGGGCTGCATTTTGGGAAGCTTGAATACGCCGCCCGACGACGAGGCCGTGCTGCGCAACTTCTACCTCCGCGTGCGTCCCTGGGGTTTCTGGGGGCCTGTCCATCGCAAAATCGTGGAGGATCATCCCGAAGTCCAACGCAATCGCTCTTTCGGTCGCGATGTGCTCAATATCGCCGTCGGTATTCTCTGGCAAACGGCGCTTACCGCCGCGCCCATTTTCCTGGTACTTCAGTACTTCAACTATTTCTGGATAGCCATGGCGGTCATCGCCTTCACTTCTGTCTTCCTCAAATTCAACTGGTACGACCGGATAGAGGATTTTCCGAAAGACCTGGAGGACATACAGCAGGAGGAACCGGTGATTGTGAAGTCATGAAATTGATATAATAATCTCGAAAAACATTGGAACAATGATGAAGGAACCTCCCGACGCCAACGCTTTTGACAGGGAGCTACATGCCGAAGCCCGGCGCATTCTTCGATTCTGGCAGGCGCACATGGTCGACCGGGAGCGGGAGGGGTTTTACGGGCGTATCGACGGCGAAGGGCGTTTGCATCCGGAGGCGGATAAAGGAGTTGTACTGAATACGCGAATCCTTTGGACCTTCGCCGCGGCCCATCGTCACTTCGGCGATACGGCTTTTCGTCACCTGGCGGTCCGCGCCTGCGATTATTTGCGACAGCATTTCGCCGATAACAAACACGGAGGCGTATACTGGATGCTTGACTGCAATGGGAAGGTGAAGGAATCCAAAAAACAAATCTATGCGCAGGCATTCACCATCTACGCCCTGGCGGAGTACCACCGCGCGGTGCCGGAGGAAGCTGCCAGGGAATGGGCCGTTGAGCTCTTTCATGTCATTGAAAAGTACAGCCATGACGAAGCGCAGGGCGGCTATCTGGAGGCATTCAGTCGGGATTGGGAGCTACTGGAGGACCTGCGCCTCAGCGATAAAGACGCTAACGAGGCCAAAACGATGAACACGCATCTGCACGTGCTGGAGGCATATACCAATCTCTATCGCATCTGGCCGGACAAGCTGCTGCGGCAACGCCTGGAAGAACTGATTCAACTTTTCCTCGATACCATTCTGGATTTTGAAAGTGCCCACCTGCGTCTTTTCTTTGACGAAGGCTGGCAGCTCCGCTCGCAGAAAATCTCTTTCGGGCACGATATCGAAGCGGCCTGGCTGCTGACGGAAGCGGCGGCGGTACTTGAAGTTCCGGATCTGCTGACACGGGTACAGCAGGCGGCCGTCCGCATCGCGGATGCGACTTTGGAGGAAGGCGTCGATCCCGACGGCGGCTTGCTCAACGAGGCTGGGCCTGATGGTTTGACGGATACGAACAAAGACTGGTGGCCACAGGCCGAGGCAATGGTAGGTTTTTATAACGCTTATCGGGTGTCAGGCGAGCGGCACTTCTACGAGGCCGCCCACCGCAGCTGGACGTTTATCAAAACCAATCTGATCGACCGGGAAAACGGGGAATGGTACTGGGCCGTTACCCGCGACGGCCGGCCAACACTCGGCGAGGACAAAGCCGGCCCCTGGAAAGCGCCTTATCACAATACCCGGGCGTGTCTGGAAATGCTAAGTCGGTTGTCGAAAAGTTGACGGGGTGACTCCAAGTCACCCCGTCAATTGGCATTGAACCCTTCAACGCTCAACCACCCCGCGGTTTCCCAACCAGTCCTTTAACCGCTCTTTCCAGCTGGAGAGCACCGGATCGTCCGGTGCAAAGCCGACACCGTGGCGGCCGCGCTCGTAGATGTGCAGTTCGGCCGGGACGTTATTGCGACGCAGGGCGAGGTAGAAGAGTACGCTGTTTTCTGGCGGCACGGCGCGGTCCTCATCAGTATGAAAAAGGAAGGTAGGTGGAGTCAGCGGGGTGACCTGCGTGTCGTTCGACAGGCTGTCGACGGCAGCCTTACCCGGTGTAGGTCCCAGCAGGAAATGGCGGGAGCCGCGGTGAGCGTATTCCGTTTTCAGGCTGATGACCGGGTAGCCCAGCACCATGAAGTTGGGTTGGCAGCTGACGCGTTCCACCGGATCGGGGGCATGGGGATCGCCGTCATCAAAGTGGGTGCCCAGGGTGGAGGCCAGGTGGCCGCCTGCTGAAAAGCCCATGACGCCGATCTTGCCGGGGTTGATACCCCGCTTCTCCGCTCCGGCGCGAATGATCCGGAAGCCCCTTTTGGCGTCGTTGAGCATGGTCGGATGCCGGTAGCTGGGGCCTTCCCATACGCCGAGGCGGTAGCGGAGGACGAAAGCGTGCACGCCCAGTTCGTTGTACCAGCGGGCAATCTGCTCTCCCTCATGATCCATAGCCAGGTTGACATAACCGCCACCGGGGCAGATCATGACTGCCGCGCCGGTAGCTTTATCAGCCGGCGCTTCGTAGAAAAAGAGCGCGGGCTTGTCCTTATCTTCCTCCCCGAGTGCGCCGGGTGCGCCGTCGGGGTAGAGTAAGATTTCCTCCTGGGCGGATATGCTGACTGTCGAGTTGAAAAGAAGAAAGATGAAAAGGAGATACTTCATGTCGATAAGGGTTAATTTCAGTTGTCATTAGAGGATCAACGGTGGTGCGGTTATTACGCAATAGCGGTCAAAGATTTACCCGACCAACTCCCCGGAGGGGCGAAGTATATTTTGTCGAAGCCGGTGACTTGCCTGACCATACTTGGGCGGGCGCTCGACCAACAGTAAAATTCCTTCTTTCCGACTTCCGATTTCCGACTTCAAAAGTGATCTTTCCCCAAAAACGCCTGATTCTTTCGGATCAGCTCGATGCGTTGCTGCATACAGACCCCGGTGCGCAGACCATCTTCCGGGGTATTGATGACGTAGTCGAGCAGTCGATCGACGGAGCTGGTGGCCACGTGAATGCGGGTATCGCTGGAGCCGTAGTACAGATAAACTGTTCCATCGGGGCGGACGATCCAGCCATTGGCGAACAGCACATTCGACACATCACCGACCCGCTCCTGCCCCTTAGGCGCCATCAGGTAGCCGCCGGGGCGGTGCAGGATACGCGTGGGATCCTGCAGGTCGGTGAGGAAGGCGTAGAGGACGTAGCGCAGCCCTGCGGCTGTATTGCGTACGCCGTGTGCGAGATGCAACCAGCCTTTTTCCGTTTTGATCGGCGCCGGCCCCTGGCCGTTTTTTAATTCGTTGACGGTGTGATAGCGGCGGTCTTCGATAATATTTTCCTCATTAATGACGGGGTTGGTAATATCCTTGCACAGCCCCCATCCGATGCCGCCGCCGCTGCCGGTCTGGATAAAATCATCTTGCGGGCGGGTGTAGAAGGCGTACTGTCCGTCGATAAATTCGGGGTGCAGTACACAGTTGCGTTGCTGGGACGAGGGCGTTTGCAAGTCGGGCAGCCGCTCCCAGCTTTTGAGGTCTTTGGTACGGGCGATGCCGCATTGGGCGATGGCGGCGGAGAGGTCTTCCGGGTGATCGGGATCTTTGCGTTCGGTGCAGAAAACGCCGTAAATCCAACCATCTTGATGGCGGGTCAGGCGCATATCGTAGACATTGACATCCGGATCGCCGGTCTCCGGCATTTGGATCGGGTAATCCCAGAAGCGGAAGCGGTCGATTCCTGTAGAGCTCTCAGCGACGGCGAAGAAGGATTTGCGGTCATAGCCTTCCATGCGGGTGACGAGCAGGAATTTGCCGTTCAGCTCGATAGCACCGGAGTTGAAAACCGAGTTTACGCCCATGCGCACCATAAAATGCGGGTTGGTCTCCGGGTTGAGGTCGTATTTCCAATGCGGCGGAACATGCAGGGCCGTGAGAATCGGGAACTTGTAACGCTCAAAGATTCCGTTGCCGATAGTGACTTTGAGGTTGCGTCGGGTAATGAGATATTCGTATTCGGAGTTGAGCTGAAAGAGCCGCTGATGAAAAGTGGGAACAGGCTTCATACTGATAGCAGTTTTCTAGTTGATTGCTGCAAAGATAAAAATAGACGGAAAGAGGAAGGAAATCGGAAGTGGGAAATCGGAAATCGGAAGCTTGAGGCTGTCTCATAACCAAAACTGCAAAGCAGTTTGCAGAATAATTATACTGACGCCGAAATGGTTTGAGAAACTTCTCAAACCATTTCGGCGTCGACTCATCCTTTTTCAAGAAACAGGGGGAACCCATTTTCTTGCTCCAGGTCTCCCCTGTGTTCCGATCTCAGCTTCAGCTCAGCTGCTGGCCTACGCGTTCCAGCAATTCTTTGGTAGCGGCGATGCCCTGGTCTTCGGAGAGCTGATTACCTTCGTACTCGATGCCGACGTAGCCGGTATAGCCAAACTCCTTAACGATTTGCATCACTTTTAAATAGTCGGTATGGATTTCGTTGCCGTTTTCGTCAAAATCGTGGGATTTGGCGCTGACGGCTTTGGCGTAGGGCATCATTTCGCGGACGCCCTGGTAGCGGTCGTACTCTTCGACGCAGTTGCCTTCCCAGAACCCGTCGCCATCGCGTCTGACGCAGAAGTTACCAAAATCGGGCAAGGTGCCTACGTTATCCATTCCTACGCCCTGCATGACGCCGGCCAGCCATTGTCCGTTGGAGGAGTAGCTGCCGTGATTTTCGACCAGCACGTTGATGCCGGACTGGGCAGCGTATTCACCGAGCTTGCCCAGACCATCGATGGCCGCCTGTTGTACTTCTTGCATGGACCCCACCCCGAAGGCGTTGACGCGGATAGAGTGGCAGCCCAGAAATTTGGCGGCATCGACCCACTTGTGATGGTTTTCGACGGCCAATTTTCTTTCCTCATCGCCGGTGGCGCCGAGGTTGCCCTCCCCATCGACCATGATCAGGAGGCTGCGTACGCCGTTGTCCTCAGCGCGTTTTTTCATTTCGCCGAGATATTGCTGATCTTTGGCTTTGTCTCTGAAAAACTGGTTGACATACTCGACGGCCTCGATACCAAAGTCATTTCGGGCCTTGGCGGCAAAATCGAGATTATCCAGCTGTCCGTCGAACAAGGATTTGTTCAACGACCATTGCGCCAGGGAGATTTTAAAGAACATATCGGCCGGTGTGCCCACCTGGGTGGTGGGTCCTTCCGCTGCTGTCTCTTCCGTACCTTCGCCTTCCGCTTGTCCGCCGCCGCAACTGCTAAGGCTGCCACTCATGCCCAGTAATCCGAAGCCGATGGCGTACTGGGTGCTTTCTTTGAGGAATTTTCTCCGATTCTTTCTCATGATGTCAGATAGGATTTAAGTATTTATGAAATGTGGTTCTTGATGCTGGTATCCGGCGGAAAAACTACGAAAAGTTTTTCAACCTTTGGTAAAGGGGGGCAAAGAGAAAGCTCAGGATTTTCATGGCGTCAGGATTTAGGCTGTGGCCAAAACACACTTTTTTTAACAGGAAAAATACGCAAGTCTTTACAAAAGACGATGAAACCATGAAGCCCTTCCCCTACAACTGCTCCAACATAGACTCCGGCAGCTGCTGTCTTAGCTGCGGCTCATCCTGTACCAATTTGCGGGCCTCTTCCAGCTGGCCGGATTCCAGATAAGCCTTTACCAGGTAAAGCGCCGCATCGCTGCGATATTGCCGGCCAAACTTGAGGTACTGTATAGAGCGTTGGAGATTGCGCTGATCTTCGGGCGCGTAGAGGTAGAGCAGTCCCAGGAAATAGGCGTGCCGGGTAAACTCCGACATTTCCATGGTATTGGAGAGCAGTGACTCCAGCTTGCGGCGGGCGTCGTCATAGTTCCCTTCAAGCAGGGGTTGTTCCCAGTCTTCATTGACAGGCAAAATGTCATCGCGGTTGAGCTCGGTGATCTTGTCAAGCGCTGCTTCGCCCTCCAGAGCGAGGGGCGGTTCGGTATAGGGTGTCTCCGGTTCCGGGACACTCATAAATTGGTAGATAAGCAGGATGACGCCGGCCAGAATGATAATGCCCATGCCGTACCATATCCAGGTATTGTAGCTTCTGGCAGTCGTTTTTCGTTCCGGAGATTTGCGGTGTGCCATGTTCGGTCTTTACTATGGTAATGAAAAAAGAGGGGAGGAGGTTCGAGGAGGCAGGATAGTTCGATTTTGTTTGAGGTGGTTCGGGCGATACGGGGGGATTCATTCTTATCTGATTTTTTGGGTTATGTATAGTTCTGCTGTGCGTTTCCGTGATGACCACCGGTTGCCATTGCTGAGCCAAGGCGCTGTGGAGACCATGGACCGTTGACTATGGAGTAACTACAGTGAATTCCGCAGTATAAGCCGGAAGGGGTTTTCCATGTGCTCGCACTTGTTTTCAAGGATTATCTCAGCGGCGGTTCGTCCCATTTGAGCATGATCGGTCGACATGACGGTGATGCCGTCAAGCAGGATTTCTTTGAGCGGGCTTTCGTTGTAGGAAAGAATGCCGATATCCTGTCCGACTTTCAGGCCGGCTGCTTTTGCTTTTTTTATCAGGGTGACGAGGTCATCTTCCATCAGGGTGATATAAGCTTCTCCCGGGGCGATGGCTTCGCGACGGATATCCGACACGATTTTACCCTTCCAGCAGTTTTCGATGCAGAATCGCTGAAACCCCTTCAGGATTTCTTTGGCGTGGTAGGTGTGGTTGGGAAAAATGATATTGAGGCCCTGGTATTTGAAAATGAGCTCCCGCACCTCGGTAACAGCGCCGTAGATATCCGATTCGAAGTTTTGGTAAACGGCGGCGTAATCGCCAGTAATATCGTCGATTTTCTTATCGAGTAATAAGAGTTTGTGTTTGGGCAACTGGTTGATGATATCTTTGGCCTTCTCCCCTCCAGTGTAAAAATGGGAGATGATGACATAATGGGTGTAGCTGCCGTCATTGTTCGTAATCAGGTCCTGAAAGATGCGGAAATTGTTATGATAGACAAAGAAATCGATGCCTACGTTATCACCGAGGGTCTCGACAAAGGCATCGTAGATGATCTTTTTGTGCGCGCTGAGCTTATTGAACAGCAAAAAGATCTTCCTTTTTTGCCGGTAGTTGACATTGCTGATGTAAAACCCCTTTCCCGGCACCGACTTGATCAGCCCCTGTTTTTTTAATTCCCGGTAGGCTTTTTCTACGGTATCGCGGGAGACGTCGAAGGAGATGCTCACCTCGTTGATGGAGGGTAGTTTATCACTGACCTGAATGCTCTGATTCTCAATTCCCGACACAATGGAATTGACGATTTGCTTGTATTTCGGGGTGCTGGAGTACTCGTTAATCTTGATGAGGTATAGCATGCCGGACAGGCGATTTCTGTGAAAACGGCACAAGGCCTCGTGTTGCTGCTTTAACCCGGATTATTCATGGATTAATCTATTACGAGGCAAAATTACCTATCATTCTTGCGGTTGCTCCCCGACACAAGGTGTACGGGGCAGGCTATCGTTCGATACTCATCGTATCTGAGGATACGATTCCCTGTCTTTCTCCTGCCCGCCTGTCCCGGCCGTAGCGTCGGGGAACCCAAGCCTGGCCACCACTTTAGCCTCTCATAACGAAGAACTAACGAATAATCCGGGTTGATAGCGAGGTGTTTTTATCCTTTTGAATACCACCAAGGTAAAAAATATTTTACGGCGAGAGAGTTGCTTGTCAGAATAATGACAGGAGTTAAGACGGTATCCGAGATATTGAAAACGATATTTGGTTATCGAAAATGAGACAGCTAAGGTCGCTCTTTTCAAAAGAGCGGCCTTTTGTATTTCTTCTTTCCGGGGTAATGTTTATCTTTTCCGTCTCAAGTAGAAAGAACAGATTATTTTAAAAGATTCAATCATACTTGCTTATGTCTACATCCCGTCGTTCATTTATTAGAAAAATCGCCGCCGGAGCACTGGGTGCTTCTGTCGTTCCGCAGGTGCTGTCGGCAGAAGATCATGCCGCCCAACTTTTGCGTAGTCCTCAACGCCGCGTTTCTCCCAACGAGCGTATCCGACTGGCCGCCATCGGTATGGGCATACAGGGTTTTTCCAATCTGCGTGCCGCCCTTGCTCATCCCGAAGCCGAGCTGGTGGCCGTCAGCGACCTCTACGACGGTCGTCTGGAACGCAGCAGGGAGATCTATGGCAAGGATCTCATCACCACGCGTGATTACCGCGAACTGCTGCAGCGTGATGACATTGATGCAGTTATTATTTCCGTCCCCGATCACTGGCACGATCACATTTCCATCGAAGCCATGAAGGCGGGGAAGGCGGTTTACTGTGAAAAACCGATGGTGCACCACCTGGAAGAAGGACACGCCGTCATTGACACCCAACGTGAGACCGGCCAGGTCTTCCAGGTCGGCAGCCAGCGCGTCAGTTCAATAATATATGCCAAGGCTAAAGAGCTTTATGAGCAAGGGTTTATCGGTAAGCTGGTACTGGCCGAAGCCTGGACCGACCGGCAGTCGGCCCTGGGCGCCTGGCAGTATTCCATCCCCACCGATGCTTCTCCCAAGACCATCGACTGGGATACTTTCCTCGGCGATGCGCCCAAGCGCCCCTTCGACGAGACGCGCTTCTTCCGCTGGCGCAACTATACCGACTACGGAACCGGAATGGCTGGTGACCTCTACGTGCACCTTTTCTCCGGACTACACCTGATGCTCAGTTCCCAGGGTCCCGAGCGCATTTACACCAGCGGCGGGCTTCGCTACTGGAAAGACGGCCGGGATGTCCCCGACCTGCAACTCGGAATTTATGATTATCCCGAGACGGACAGCCACCCAGCCTTCAACCTGCAGCTGCGCTGCAACTTCGTCGACGGCAAGGGCGGCGGGTCAATGACCCGCCTGATCGGGTCGGAGGGCGTGATCGAAATCGGATGGAATAATGTGAAGCTCATCCGTAATCCTATGTCCGAAAACCCGGGCTACGGCGGCTGGGATTCCTTCGGTACCTTCGATGCCGAAGAACAACAGGAATACCGCGAGTGGTACGAGAACAAATACCCCGATCCCAAGCCCACCATGCGGGCGCCGGAGGTGCAGGAATTCGTCGCGCCGGAGGGCTACAGCGATCACCGCGACCACTTCGCCAACTTCTTCGACGCCATGAAAAACGATACGCCGGTCGTAGAAGACGGTGCTTTCGGCTTGCGCGCCGCCGGGCCTTCGCTGGCCGCCAATATCAGCTATTTTGAAAATAAACCGGTAGACTGGGATCCGGAGGGGATGAAGGTGCTGTCTTGAGTTTAGAAGTTTAGACGCTGGCCCTTCTGGCTTAGCTGGTTTAGGAGTTTAGAAGGTCTGAAACCGTCATTCCCATTTTCAGACCTTCTAAACTCCTAAACCCGTCGCTCCGACCATACGGTCCGTAGGAAGGAGCGTCGACTAAACTTTGTCGATCTGTTACGCAGCAAGGGACAAAATATCAACTTCGTCTTTTCAGGCTTGTGACCGCTGCCCGCCCATTCCGCTTCACCGCCTGGCCGGGTAAGTCCCATGGAATTCGCGAGGCGACTATTCCACAGCGTAAAATATCCTCACGTCCCGCCTTGCGTCTGGTCAGGTGAAATTTCTTCTTTTTCTTCGTCCTTTTCTTCCAAAACGGCCTTCTTCTCCTCGTATTCTTCTTTCGAAATTTCCCCGTTTACGTAGCGTCGCTGTAGAATTTCCAGCGCAGAGGCGTCGCCGGGCAGGTCGCGCGGTTTGCTACGCCAGGAGTAGATGGCGACGATGACGAGTACGATCCAGAAGACCCACCACCAGATGTGCATGCCCCAAAAGTGATATCCGTCATAAAAATCCATAGCATTGATTTTAAATAATGTCGCCTTACGGCGGCGTTTTATTATGTAAGGTCACCATTAGGAGAATGTTCTTTTTCTTATCTTTTCAGAAAAATGCTTACCATGAAAAACCTCATGATTGTGTTTATTCTAATCATTTCCGGAGGCACGTTGCTGTCCTCCTGTGAAAAGACGCCTTCAAGCGAAAAAACCGAAAACACGGCTTCGGCTCCGATGCTTACTCAATATTTTGACACCACCGGTTACGACGATGTGCTTACCGGCGGTATTAAGATGATCCCCATCTCCACACCGAAAGGGGAGTTTCGAGTATGGACTAAGCGAGTGGGCAATAACCCCCGCATGAAAGTATTGCTGTTGCACGGAGGCCCCGGCGCTACCCATGAAGCTTTCGTTCCTTGCGACAGTTACTTCCCCGCCGAAGGGATTCAATATTACTACTACGATCAGTTGGGTTCTTATTATAGCGATCAGCCCGAAGACCCTTCCCTCTGGGAAGTGGATCGTTTTGTGGAAGAGGTGGAACAGGTGCGCCGGGCGCTAGGCCTGAACAGCGATAATTTCTATCTGCTCGGGCAATCCTGGGGCGGAATTCTGGCCATGGAATACGCCTTGAAGTACCAGGACAACCTCAAAGGCCTGATCATCTCCAATATGATGGCCAGCTGTCCGGAATACGGTGAATATGCCGAAAAAGTGCTCGGCCCACAGATGGATCCGGCCGTATTTACTGAAATCCAGGAACTGGAAGCACTGGAGGAATTCGATAACCCCCGCTATATGGAATTACTCGTCAATCATCACTATACGGAGCACGTGTTGCGCATGCCGGTGGAAGAGTGGCCGGAGGTCGTCAATCGCACCTTCGAACACCTGAATCCGGCAGTGTATGTACCCATGCAGGGCCCCAGTGAATTCGGCATCCGCGGTAAACTGGCCGACTGGAACCGCAAGGATGATTTGCCCAAAATTAAAGTCCCTACCTTGACCATCGGCGCCACCTACGATACCATGGACCCCGAACACATGGAGTGGATGGCCACCCAGGTGCAACGGGGCCGCTACCTGCACTGCCCCAACGGCAGCCATCTCGCCCAGTTTGATGACCAGAAGACTTACTTTGAGGGTGTTATCAAATTCATCAGAGATGTAGACCAGGGGGCTTTTTGAGTGCCCGGGCAGATTTTTTTAGTTGAAAACCGGTTAGCCGTCAAATTTCACTTTTTTCGAAGACGGCTCAGGGATAAAGTGATTTGGTGACGGGGAGAGCGACGCATCTCATCGATGCACTTCTGCGGTTCTACGGTTCATCGGTTCATCTGTTCTGCGGTTCTAAACCGTTTCAGGTAGTTTTTCACTTACAGAGAGGAGGTTCCCGGCACAAATGAACCAATTCCCGGTGTTTTGCGATGAAAAAAGAAAAAGATGCAACACACCAAATTTCTGCTTCTCGGCCTGTTACTCTTATTCGCCGGCTGTGGCGGCGACCAGGATTCCCGCCCCGGCGCCGTAAACGAAGTAGCGGCCAACCGCGCCGAAGAGGCCTTCCTTCGTGAACTCGTGCAAGAAATCAACCAGGCCCGGCAGGCCGGTATGATCGACTCCGCCCTCGTATTTTACGAAGCGGATGCCACCCTTTTTCCGCCGGACAGCAGCGCCGCCCTCAGCGGTAAGGAGGCCATCCGGCAGTATCTGGAAACGCCCTTTTCCCTTGAACTGCAGCCGCAGCAAGCCGAAGTGTCGGATCGCCTAGGCTACCTATGGGCCTCCGCCCAAAGCGGCGACACCTTGTCCCGGCAGGTAGTCTTCATTTTCCACCAGACCGATATGGCCGACTGGCGGATCGCACTGGAGGTTTGGAAACCTTAAAAGTTGGCAGTTCTCAGGTTGCAGCAGGCAGTCCGGGCGCGGCAAAGGGAAGAATGGAGGGAATTAGGAAAGTAGTCCATAGTCGATGGTCGATGGTCGACAGCTGTGGCAAATACACCGTTGGGTTGAACTCGGGAGTGGAGCCGTCGATGGTCGACAGCTGAAAGATTCAATCTTCCTATCTTGGTTTTTCCGAACATCCTGTCATCAACTCATTATTAATGAAAGACCGCTCCATTTCCCGCCGGCGCTTTCTGCAGCGGGGCTCCTTGCTGAGCACCTTGTTTCCGACACCTATACGCCTGCCCGCACAAATCCGGTGCAGGTTGATGAAGGCGATCGCTGGGAAGTGAAGTTAGAGAAAGGAAAAGGCGCGGTGTTGACTTTCGAATTCCGGGAGCAGATTGTAGGTTTCCCCTACTTCACCATCACCGCCCCCGCCGGTACAGCGATCGAGCTGATGGTGCGGGAAGGCCATGCCACCGGAAAAGGCATCGTCATGAACAATCATTTCCACGCCTGGACGCGCTTCACCTGCCGGGAAGGGGAGAACCGCTTCGAGACCTTCGACTACCTCCGGAATTTCCGGGAAAGCGACTGCCATGCTGTTTGACCAATTGCCACCGGAGGGCGCCGAAGAAGCCGTCCGCATTCTGGTCGATAAGCCGTCGGCGCTGGGCCGCTCCTATCCGGCCAACGCCGGCTGGCACATGTGGGCCCTGGCCAAAGCCGGCCGCATCGATCAGGTGCTCGACGAATGGCGCGAGCGCTGGTTCCCGATGGCCTCGGTGCAGCAAAACAATACCCTGCAGGAAGCCTGGCGGGTGGCGCCCGACTCGGGCAGCCAGTGGAGTCATATTCCGGTGGCGCCCCTCTATGTGCTCTTCATGAGCGTAGCGGGCATACAGCCGCTGTACGCCGAGGCTCAAATTCCCGAGTATTGGATAGTCAAGCTCGATGATCAGGAAGTGGAAGTTTACCGGGAACCGGTTGGCGATCGTTAACAGGTGAAAGAAACTTTCCTTGCGGACAATGAGATTCCGATTAGCCGGTTTGAGATCAAAATCCGGATTCAGGATTTTTTCCCTGACTTTACGGAGTGACCTTTCGCGGACCTCCCCGTTAGTCCTGCTTCGTCACTTTGGAGGAACATTGGGCCGCTCCCGATGCCGGAGATCAGGATGCAAGCAACTACGGCCTGAATTTAATCCAAGAAATATTTTCCGATCCTTTTTTCAGTGTTCTCCGAACATGCGCTAACTGTCTACTTTATATTGGTAGAGCTTCACTGTACGCAACTCATTAACCATCAGTGTGCTAATATTTTTTTTTTGGTGCTGAAAAATGAATCCGGCGCCATTCACCCAAAAACAAGTAGACATGAGAAATCTGATCATTTTAATCCTGAGCTTTACCGCTATTTTCCACCTTACATCCTGCGCCCAGCAGGCCGATGTAGAGCAGATGATGCAGAATGAGCAAACCCGCGAAGAGGTTTACGAAGCCATCCTGGAAGACGACCAAATGATGAATGAATTCATGGACCATATGCAGCAAAGCGACCGGGCCATGGGCATGATGCGCGGCCATCGCCGTATGATGGGCAGCATGATGCAGGATGAGGATGCGTTTATGAATCGAATGGAAAATAATCCGCAGTTCAAAAACCATATGATGAATATGATGACGGACTACCGCCCTATGATGCAGCAAATGATGCAGCATATGCACCAGCAAGGCATCATCAGTGATGAGTGCTTCCAGTCGATGAATCAAATGATGGAGCAGCAGGGGATGATGGAAGAGCAAAACTAAGTGCTTGAGCAGATTGACACCTCAAAAAAAGACCAGGGAACTAGTGCCTCGGGCACTAGGAGACATGGTGAATAGGAGAATGACAAGTTTTTCTTAATCTCCCTGTCACCTTGTCTCCTAGTCGTTTTCGAAAAAAGTCAAATTGCCCAACTTAGTTCCTGGCGCACTAGCAAGGTTTAAACTAAAAGCAAATCTGTCCGGGTGTTTAAATTATTCCTTGACGATCATCCTGGCGACCATGCCGTCCCGTACCCGTATGCGATACAGATAGGCGCCGGTAGGTATTGAACCGGGCCTCCAGAAAACCTGGTGGTCTCCGGCCGGAAACTCACCGTCAGCCAGGGTTTCGATCAACCGGCCGTCGAGGTGGAGCATTTGTACCTGTACGCGTTGCGGTTCATCCAGGTGGAAGGGGATTGTGGCCTGTGTGCGTACCGGGTTAGGAAAAGCCGGGGCGAGTTGCAGTCCGGTTTCACCCAGCCAGGCGGGATCGATCGAAGTGGTGGAAGCGGCGCCCAGGACCTGCACCCGGTTCTTCAGCGTATCCCGGCCGACGATGTCCCGCTTGCCGTCGCCGTCCACATCCTGGAAAAAGGCGGGCTCGAAGTGTTCCGGCAGGCTGTACAGGTTGCCGTTGCGATCGAGTACCGTGTGATCGCCGAGGTAGACTTCCTTGCCGTTTTGCCCGTCGACGTCGAAAAAGCCGGTAAAGCCCTTCCGGATATCTTCGTTCGCATCGGGGAAGCGGAAGGTTAAGTGGGACTGCCGGTCGGCGCCATTGACCACCCGCATGCCCTCTGGATTGCCCAGGCTGTCGGTGCGGAACAGTACGATGTCGATCACGCCGTCGCCGTTGAAATCCCAGTCTCCGGGGTCCCGCAAGGCGTTTTCCGGGTAGCGGAAGCCGGCGGGGTCGGCCTGCTCATATTTTAGCGTCACCTGGAAATCCCCCTCGGTCGGTGAGGAGCCGCCGCGGGGTGCGGCAGTCGTTAATCCGCCGGTGTTGGGAACCCCGATAACGGTTGTCTGTCGGGTATTGGGATCGTAGGTGAGAATATCCGTCAACTGATCGCCGTCGACATCGAAAAAGCCGATCGGATTGTCAATCACATGAGAGAGGGTCAACTGTCCGGGAGAGCCGCTTTCGCTGAATTTCATAATAAACAGACTGTCCAGCAGGGTGAGCCACTCCGCCTGCCCCTTGCCATCGAGATCGATGCTGCCCCAGAACTTGATTTTGTTACTGTTATTGATGATTTCGGGCTCTGAAATGGCGTATCGGAATTCGGTGGGCGTCTGCCCGCCGAATTCGGTAAAAGTGATAAAAAACAACGAATCTCTGTAAATGGCGCTCATTACTTCATCCAGACCATTGCGGTTGAAATCGTTGGTTGTTGCGCTTTTACTACGCGATCGCAGTTCTTCAAAGCTATACCAGCGCTCGCCGGGTTGCGATTTGAATTTTTCCACCAGGTTTTGACCGGTTAAGGGCAGGAAAAATAGTATGGCAAAAAAAGTGTATAGGTATCGGGTCATGATTATTGCTGTTTTAAACGGTATAAGAATTTTGGACTTTGGACACCAGACATCAGATGTCAGACGCCAGACCAGGTGAACTTGATCCCCAGTGGCTTGTAAATTCTCCCCGACTGAAACCGGGAAGAGGCAGACTAAGCCTGCGAGCAGGTTGAGAAACAGTAGTTCAGGGTCTGAAATCCCTGCCTCTGCCGGCAGGCGCTATTAGTCACTGTACCCCCACAGTTGCATCACCTGGTTTTCCACATTGTAGAGGAATATTTCCGACTTGTTGTCGTTATCGACGTCTTTGATGCCGGCCAGGCGGAAGTCTGCGACCGGGCGGAGTTCCCGGGTTTCTATTTCATTGCTGCCGGGTAATTTGTAGCCTACGAGGATAGCGATGATGCGGTTTTGATCCGTCCGGCCGAAGACTAATTGGTTAAACCCGTCATCGCCTGCATTTAGGATAGGAGCGGAAGTAAAGCCCAGAAAGACGAAATTTTCCGACGACCAGGACTCATTAAGCACCAAGCGAAACTGCTCTTCCCAGGTGATGACGTGAAACACGCGATTGTCGGTATCGTCGCTGGTAACGACAGGCGCCTGAGCGCTGTTTTTTTCAAATTCGGTTGTCGTCAAATCCGAGCGGTCGATGACGTCGGGCGTCAGTGCATTGCGCGTAAAGTGATTACCTTTCGGCGATTCCCAGATCAGCTGCTGGGCGCCGGCAGGTGGAATGGTGCTCAGCAAAAGGAGCAATGGGGTCAACAGGGAAATACTGCGAAACATGAAACTTGAATTTTGGTGATCGAATGCGTGTGGCTCAAAGGTGCGTACTTCCGGAAAGGATTCCTTCACCCCTGCGGGTGAAAATGCCTCTCAGTATCCACCCCCCAGTACTTTCTGCACCTTCAGGATCACCTCCGCGCGGTTGTTTGCGTCCAATTTGAGGTAGAGGTTTTTCAGGTGGGTTTTGATGGTATTGACGGACAGGAAGAGCTGTTCCGCCATTTGCTTGTTGGAGGCGCCTTCACAAATTTGCCGGAGCAGGTCCATTTCGCGGGCGGTCAGGGTTTCGGGGAGGCGTTCGTTGATGTCTTCCAGGCGGCCGAGGCGGTGGCGAATGGCGGCGTAATAATTATGGTAGGCAATCTGAAGGGCGGCGCGCAGGCGATTGATATCAAAAGGTTTGAGAACGAAACCGGCCGGCATCGTTTCCTTGACGGCCGACAGCGTTTGATCGTCGGAAAAGGCCGTCAGGTAAATGAAGGGAATGCGATAGGCCCGGTTGATTTGGCGGGCTAGCTGTATGCCGTTTTGACCTTCGCCCAGGTGTATATCGATGAGCGCCAGGTCCGGCAGTTCCCGGTCGATAATGTGTAAGGCGGCTTCGGCGTTAGCCGCTGCGGACAGGCGGCGGCAACCCAGGTCTTTGAGGTTCCACAGCAGGTCTTCCCGGACGACGGGTTCGTCCTCCACGACCAGAATATGTAAATGGGCGATGTTCATCAGAGTAGCTGGTATTGGCGAATGATCAGTTGGACGGTGGCGCCGTTTTTATTGTAAATATTCAGGCTGGCCTGCAGTTTTTCCATCAGCAGCTGGATAAGCTTATAGCCGAATGAGTCCGTATTTTGCCATTCTTCTTCCGCTATGCCGGGACCGTTGTCGGCTACTTCCACCAGCAGGTGTTCCTCCTGAGGGACCAGGCGGACGGAAAGTTTACCGGTCTTTGTAGCGGAGAAGGCGTGTTTGAGGGCGTTGCAGACCAACTCATTCAAAATCAAGCCCAGCGGTATGGCCGTATCTACATCGAGGCGCAGGGGGGCGATCTCTTGCTTTAACTCAATGCGGTCTTCACGGATGTTCTGGGTGGAAAAAATAGTTTCGATAAGACGGGAGAGGTAGGTTTGTGCTTCGACAGCTACTTCGTTTTCCCCTTTGTACAGGTCCTGATGGAGCAGCGACATGGACTGTACGCGGCTGCGGCTCTGTTGCAGGACGCTCAGTGCCCGGTCGTCTGTGACGTGTCGCGATTGCAGGCTCAGCAGGCTGGCGATAAACTGCAGGTTGTTTTTTACCCGGTGGTGGATCTCCCGGAGCAAGAGTTCTTTTTCCCCCAGCGCTTCCTCGATGATTGCGTTTTTCTTCTCCAACAGCCGGTTGGTTTTGTTTTTTGTATATAAAAAATACAATACGCCGCCGATTACCAGCACGGCGATACCAAGCAGGATCAGCATGTAGCGTCTTTCCTGCTGTTGTTTGGCCAGCGCCAGCTGACTGATCTCCAGGTCCTTCTCCCGTTGAGCCACTTCAAAGCGCGCCTCCATCTCTTTTTCCAGCTCCAGTCGTTTTTCCTGGGTCAGGCTGTCCTGCCATGCGGCGGCGGCTTTGAGATCATCATAGGCCTGCCGGTAATTCCCCAGGCCGTAGTTAGCTTCCGCGCTCTTTTCAAGAAAAAGGCGCAGCAGCTCCTTTTTCTCCCCACCGTCGATTCCGGACCGGCCCTGTTCGAAATAATCATGCGCCCGGGCAAAATCGGACTTTTGCAATGCAATTTCCCCCAACAGCTGTAGCGTGTACGAATAATATTCGTCTTCAGGGAAGTTCCGGAAATAGTCCCAGGCGGTGCTTAGCCGTTCTTCCGCTTCCGGCAGGCGGCCCAGGTTGATCAGGGCATCCCCGATCGAGGTGTAGCAACTGGCTACTTCCCGCGGCTCATCCAACTGTTGGTATACTTTTACCGCCTCTTCCAGATGATGCAGGGACTGTTCGTCTTTTTCCTGGTAACTGTATAACAGGCCCAGGTTCTGAAAAGTGGCGGCCAGTCCGATGGAATCCTTTTCCGTTCGCTTAATATTCAGTGCTTCCTCATAGATCTCAACAGCCTCCGGGTACTTGTCCTGAATCCGGTAAATGATGCCAATATTGTTGAGCAGCCGGGACAAGCCGTAGGCGTTGCCGATCCGGTGGTACGCTTCATAGGCTTGTAAATAGAAGGAAAGGGCCTGGTCCAGCTCACCGCGGTAGTAGTAGGCAATGCCGGTGTTCACGTCACAGTCGGCCGCCCGCGTGGTATCGCCGAGTTCCAGGAAGACAGGCTTGGTAGTCTGGAGCAAATCTATGGCTGACTGGCTTTCTCCGGCGATATCCAGTCCGACGGCCTTGTACAGTTGCAGTCGCGACGCTGTGTGCCCGTCACCCCGGGCTTCAGCGAGTCGTATGCCTTCTTCTGCCAGGGCTATCCCGCGCTTCGGGTCGGTCTGATTGATTTTCGGAACGCTGTCGAGGTAGAATTGGAGCCGGCTGGTATCCCCAGCGGAGGCCGGGGCGGTAGTTTGCCCGGATAGGGTGGAGAATAAAAGGGAGGTATGAAGAAAAACCAGCGAGGTGATTATCTTTCTATACGATGTGAACATGGGTTTCAGTTTGCTTAAGGGCTAAAATTAAAGAATTTACGCGACGCCTGACGCCCTCCCGGTGAAGAAAGTCATTGGCAGATACTTCAGAATTTTCTATCCTGTCAGCCTACATCAAACTGGCAAGGCATGAACAAGCATCTTCTTCTCCTTTTAGCCGTCTTTTTCTTCTTATCCTGTCAGCGCGAAGGCGGCGAGCAAATTATCGATCTCAACAAAGGCTGGTCCTTCACTCAGGCCGGCGAGGATAATTGGCAGTCGGCCGAAGTGCCCGGCGCCGTCCACAGCGATCTGCTTCGCCTGGATGAAATCCCCGATCCTTTCTACCGCTTCAACGAGCAAAAGGTGCAGTGGATCGAGGAGCAGGACTGGGTGTACCGCAAGGTTTTCAACGTCGATCCCAGTCAGCTGCTGAAAGACCGCGTCGAGCTGGTTTTTAAGGGACTGGACACCTACGCCGAAGTTTATCTCAACGATTCGCTGATCATCGATGCCGACAATATGTTCCTCCCCTGGCAGGCGGAGGTGAAGGATATTCTGCGTCCCGACAGCAACGAGCTGCGGGTACACTTCCAGTCGCCTGTCCGAATCGGCATGAAGAAGCTACAGGCGCTGTCCTATGTGCTGAAAGTGGCCAATGAACTGGCGCCCGAGGGCGAGCAGACCAATATCTTCACCCGAAAGGCTCCCTTCCACTACGGCTGGGACTGGGGGCCGCGCCTCGTCAGCAGCGGCATCTGGCGGCCGGTATTCCTGCGCGCCTGGGACGTAGCGCACATCCGCGATATTTTCCTGTCACCGGAACTGGTCAGCAAAGAGCGGGCTTCGTATTTCGCAAAGCTCAACGTGGAAGCCGAAGCGCCGGCCAGGGTGGAACTACAGCTGCAGATCAACAAAGGAAGCGTGGTGGATACTACCGTTTCTTTTCAGTTGGAAACCGGGCACAATGAACTGGCCCTGCCTTTTGCCATCAACTCGCCGCAGTTGTGGTGGAGCAACGGCCTGGGTGAGGCGCACCTCTACGACGTCGCTGTCACCTTGCTGGTCAACGGCCACCGGCTGCAAACCGTCGAGGAGCGGCTGGGCGTACGCAGCATCGAGTTGGTGCAGGAGCCCGACAGCATCGGCCGTAGCTTCTATTTCCGGCTCAACGGCGTGCCCGTTTTCATGAAGGGCGCGAACTATATTCCCTCCGAAATATTCACCGCTTCGCAAACCACAAATACCTACGAGCGCGCTATTCAGGACGCCGTGGCCGCCAATATGAACATGCTGCGCGTCTGGGGCGGCGCGATCTACGAGGATGATGAATTTTACGACTTGTGCGATGAGTACGGCCTGCTGGTCTGGCAGGACTTCATGTTCGCCTGCGCGCTGACGCCCGGCGATTCCACCTATCTGGAGAATGTGCGCAAAGAGGCCGAATACAACGTGCGCCGCCTGCGTAACCACCCCAGCATGGCGCTGTGGTGCGGCAACAACGAAAATCTGATCGCCTGGCACAACTGGGGCTGGAAGGAAAGTTACGAGCCGGAAGACCGCGACTTCATCTGGCAAACCTACGAGCGCATCTTCTACAGCATCCTGCCCGATGCGGTGGAGAAATACCATCCGCAACTGAGCTACTGGGCCTCGTCTCCCTCATCGTATGGCGACAAGCTACCCGACCGCCTCTCCGGCGACGAGCACGATTGGACCGTATGGTTTAATGAGGCCCCCTATGAAAATTACTGGAATAAAGTACCGCGCTTCGTCAGCGAGTACGGCCTGCAATCTTTCCCGCCGATGAAGACCATCCGCGCCTTTGCCGACACCAGCGACCTGTCGTACCGCTCGCCGGTGATGGAACACCGCCAGCGCAGCAATATGCCCTGGATCGGCCCCGGCGTCAACGGCAACGAGATGATTCGCCGCTACCTGCTGCGTTACTATCGCGCGCCCAAGGACTTCGAATCCTTCGTCTATGTCAGCCAGCTGAGCCAGGCATTGGGTATGCGCACGGCCGCCGAGGCCCACCGCGGCACTATGCCCCGCTGCATGGGCTCCCTCTACTGGCAGCTCAACGACTGCTGGCCGACCATGTCCTGGTCGTCTACCGATTACTTCGGCCGCTGGAAAGCCAGCCACTATGCCTTTCGGGAAGCCTTTCGGGAGGTCCATCTCATCCCCCGCGAGGAAAACGGGCAGCTCCAGGTCCGGATCGTTTCAGACAACTTAGAGCCGCAAGAAGCAAGGCTCACCCTGAACCTGCTCACCCTGGACGGTAAGATGCTGTGGGAGGAACAGTCGGACATTACCGTCGTCCCTAACACCGCGGATATCTACTACGAACGGCCGGTAGAGGAGTTCTCCCGCGGATTGAATTCCGGCGAGCTGGTCCTGCAGTTACAGCTGACCAACCAGCAAGGGAATTTGCTTTCGCATAACCTGCACTACTTCGTCCGTCCCAAGGAGCTGGACCTGCCCGACCCCGGCCTCGACTGGGAGGTAGCCGCCGACCCGCAGGGTTATCTTATTACTCTCCGCACGGAAAAACTGGCCAAAGACGTCTATCTGCGTTTCCCGGAAACGGCAGGCGATTTCGTCGACAACTTCTTCGACCTGCTGCCCGGCGAATCGCGGACGCTGCTCTTCGAGACGGAGGAGAGGATAGATGATCCCATGCAGGCCTTGCGGGTGATGACCTTGTACGATAGTTATACGCAGGTGGGGGAGGTGCAGTGATAAATTTGAATGAAACGGATAAAAGAAAACGGCAAAGGTCGTAACCTAATTTAGGCATTTGATGCATTTTAACAAGGTTTAGCCGAAAAAGATGCAATAGATTTATGCTGACAGACAGGCGGGTACGTATTAGTGTATTGAAAAGGTGCAACTTTTAGTATAGGGAATATACACGCAATGCGTTGCGTTAACTACAGTGTTGTGCCCCATGCCAAAGAAAGATTCGGACCATCGAAAATGGTAAAAAATGAGCAACAGCAAATCGCCAAGAAGAAAAAGAATTAAAAGGAATCAAAGACTTAAATTGGCAAGACAATGGCTAAGAGATTATTCAGGAAATCACATCGTAAAAGGTTATGCAAAATGGTACGGGGTAGATTTACTTTGTGCTATTACTGAACTTCGGATGAATGGGATTCAAATAAGTGAAGAATACGAAATACAAATCAAACAATCAATTGAAGTAGAAAGATTGAAAAAGGAAAGGAAAAATAAACGGCAAGAATCACTTGAAGAGTATTCAGATAGGCGATACGCATATATAGCAGGGTATACCTCAAATGGAGTTCCATTTGGGATCACACATGAAGAAATGGAGAAAAATTTAAATAAGGAAATTAGTGAAAATAATAACTAGAATACTAGAACATGCCAAGAGGACAAGCACATACGACCTGGTTTCCAGAAATGAAAGTAATCCTGAGAAAAAAGTGGAGTAAGGGCTTAACCATAGCTCAACAATTTCAATTGGTTGAGGAATTGAATGAGAAGTTAACCAAAATAAGAGTTGAGAGCAATATTAAACCACCTATGATTTGGTGTCCAGCATGTAAAAGAAAGGAACAGGGAGAATTTTCAAAAGTCACAATAACTGGAATGTACTATGCGCTGAAAAGATTTGAAATTTGCTCTGAAGAAGAATTTAAGACCCTAAGAAGAGAATGGAATAAATATTCGAGAATAGAAGGAATCAATATCTATGGGGAACCATTTGAAACCAAGAATATTGAAGATAAGCATTAAAAGAAAAAGCACGAGGGCACAACAAAGTGCAAAACGGTCATAGCGGCTAAGCGCCGCTACGCCGTTTGCACTGGTCGTTAGCCACCATTGAAAAATGAAAAATACAATCTCCATACTAATCCTGTTAATGTCAGCTTTTGCTATAAAGGCTCAGACTGACACAGTTGAAATAGTGTTTGATGGATTTTATGAAGTGCGCGAAGGCACAGATGGCGACAAGTACTATTCAATGCTTTTTGACTCAACTTATTACGAAGATGAAAACCTTCAGTTCATAAGAATCTTGTCAATAGGTAACAGACCCGAATTGGCAGAGTCTCTTCTTAAAGACCAAACTTACATTGTTGTCATTCAACGTAAACTTCAATACAGTTGTGGTTGCTCGGACAACCTGATTAATATTCGCTCAAACCGTGCAATGACAGACGAAGGGACTTTATTTGGCTCTAATTTTCTTGACGAACAAAGAGTAATCGCAAAAGAAAGTTATTGTGATTACAAAGCAATAGAAAATTACTACATACTTGAAATAAAAAATAAAAACGGTGGCTAATAACTAAGAGCGAAAGCCGGCTGAAAGCCTAGGCTTTACGCTCTGGTGTTGTACGAAACCGGAGCCATGGGCTGAAGCACAGCACTATGGGCAAAGAATAGCAGTTTTCGGGGCCAAAGCGGGCT